>Ga0182745_1000445_pt1 | contig 46743 bp, 41 predicted proteins | sample eDN3rd30CKraftBY_FD_128523 | JGI IMG/M metagenome (GOLD analysis project Ga0182745, IMG submission 128523) | Enriched backyard soil microbial communities from Emeryville, California, USA - eDNA 3rd pass 30_C Kraft BY (version 2) (version 2) | ecosystem: Environmental > Terrestrial > Soil >...
CGAGCAGCAGGTCGTGGAAGGCGTCGAACGTCTTCGTGACGCCCGCGTGCTGCAGCGCGATCGCGACGTCGTCGCCGAAGTCGCCCGGCAGGATCGTGACGATCGCCTCCTGGCCGTTGCCGGGGCCCTCGTAGTCGTTCGGGATCTCCCAGCCGAGCAGCTCGCGGACCTTCTCCTCAACGGCGGTGGGCACCTGGAAGCCGAGGATGTTCCACCCCGGCTCCTTGATGTGCGTGAAGAGGTAGATCCCCACGTAGCCGATCAGGAGCACGATGACCATGAGCGGGACGGCCCAGAAGAGCCACCACGGACGCTTGCGAGGGCCGCCGCCGGTCGGCGGCTCGAGACGGATCGGGAACCCGCGACCGGTCTGCTGCCGCGGCGCGGTCGAGACGATGAGCGGCGACGGCGTGCCGTCGGCGACGGGGGCGCGGTGTTCTGCAGCCGGCGTCGCGGCCATCGAGAGCGCCGCGAGCTCCGGGTCGGCCACGACGAGCTCGACCTCGTCGTCAATGCCGTCCTCGGCCTGCTCCTCGACAACGAGGTCGTCGGTGGTGGCGGCGTCCGCGGGCGCCTGCGGCGCCGCGTCCGCGGTGGGCTCGTCGGACAGGGCCTCGCCGATCGTGGGCTCGGGTTCGTGCGCCTCGACCGGGACGAAGGGCACGAAGTCCTCGGGCTCCGCTGCCGCCGGGATGTCCTGTGGTGCCGGAGTGTCCTCTACTGTCGGCAGGTCGTCTGCGGCAGGCAAGTCCTCTGCGGCCGGCACGTCCTGCGGCGTCGGCGACACCTCGGGGGCGACCGCCGCCGCGCCGGTCGCGGCGACCGCATCGAACGCGCCCGTCTCGCCGGCCCGCTGGCGTTCGCGGAGCTCTCGCCTGGTCATCGGCGGAAGGAGCGCGGGGTGCGCATCGGCGGCGGCGGGCGCCTCGGGTGCGGGATCCGCGGACGCGGGCACCAAGGGCTCCACGGGCGCGGTCGCGGCCTCGATGAACGCGGCATTGAGCGCGGCTGAGGCGTCGACGACGCTCGGCGTCTCAGCGGCGGGCTCGTGCCCTTCGGCGGTGTCCGTCGTCGGCTCGCGAGGCTCCTCGTCGCCGAGCGCGCCGAACAGGTCGTCGAGCCCCCCGTCCTTCTCCATGCGTCTCCTGATCTCAGCCGTGGTGCTCGTCGGGCAGTTCCGTGCCCGGGCGATCGCCGCTCCGCCGCTCCGAGTCGAGCGCGTGTTCCAGCATGATAGCCGCGGCGGCCTGGTCGACCACGGCACGCGCGCGGCGTGCGTCCTTGCCCGATGCGCGAAGCAGATCGTGCGCCGTGACGGTGGTCAGACGCTCGTCCATCAGGCGCACGATGCCCGGCAGGAGCTCGTCGAGCGCGATGGCGAACGCGATCGCGTCATCGGTCGAGGCGGTCACGCGACCCGACAGCGCGGCAGGTCGGCCGACGTAGACGTCGATGGCCTCGGACTCCCGGGCGAGCGCCGCGATGCGGGCGAGATCGCCGTCGCCCCGCGGTACCGTCTCAAGCGGCGAGGCGAGGATCCCATCCGGGTCGCTTCTCGCGACCCCGATCCGGACAGTGCCGACATCGATGCCGAGACGGATCCCGCGCCTCATGCGCCGCGCAGCGCCGCCGCGACGGCCTCGAGCGCCGCGGGGATGGCATCCGGGTCGGACCCCCCGCCCTGCGCGAGATCGTCCTTGCCGCCGCCACCGCCGCCGAGCACGCTCGCCGCCGCCTTCGCGAGGGCGCCCGCCTTGGCCCCCGCATCACGCGCGGACGGGGTCGTCGCGACGATGACCGCGGGCTTGCCATCGGCGGTCCCGGCGATCGCGATGATCGCCGCCTGTGCCGCGAGCCGCTCGCGGATGCTCGTCGCGAGCGTCCGCAGGTCGTCCGCGGAGCCGACGTGCCCGACGTTCTCGGCGATGAGCGTGTACGCGCCGACCGGTGCCGCCGTGCCCAGGAGCGCTGGCACGCGCTCGGCGAGCGCCCGCGACTCGTACTGCGCGATCCGCTTCTCCGCTGCCTTGAGCTGCTCCGAGATGGAGGCGATGCGCTCGACGAGCTGGTCGCGCGGCGTCTTCAGCTCGCTCGTGAGCCGGCCGATGATCTCCCGCTCCGCCTTGAACGCGGCGAGCGCGTCCGAGCCGACGAGCGCCTCGACGCGACGCGCGGAGGCGCCCACCGAGGATTCACCGATGAGGTCGATGAGCCCGATGTCGGACGAGCGCGCGACGTGCGTGCCGGCGCACAGCTCGAGCGACCAGTCGGTCTCGCCGATGCGCACCACGCGTACCGTGTCGCCGTACTTCTCGCCGAAGAGCGCCATCGCGCCCTCGGCGCGCGCCTGCTCGATCGGCAGCACCCGGGTCGACACGTCGAGGTCGTCCTGGATGGCGCGATTCGCGACGTCCTCGATCTCCGAGCGGGTCTCCGGCGAGAGCGCCTGCGCCCAGTTGAAATCGAGGCGCAGGTAGCCCGCCTTGTTGTACGAGCCGGCCTGGTGGGCATCGTGGCCGAGGATCTGGCGCAGCGCCGCGTGCACGAGATGCGTCGCGGAGTGGGCCCGGTTCGCCCCTCGCCGGTAGGCCTCGTCGACGAGCGTCGTCGCGGCGTCCCCGACGCCGACCTCGCCGGAGCGCACCTCGACGGTGTGGGCGATGAGCCCGGGCACGGGCCGCTGCACGTCGATGACCTCGAGCTCGTAGCCCGGGCCGACGATGACGCCGCCGTCGGCGTCCTGGCCGCCGGACTCGGCGTAGAGCGACGTCTCGCCGAGGATGACCTCGATCGTCTGGCCAGCCGTCGCGGATTGCACCGACTGCCCGTCACGCAGGAGGCCGAGCACGGTCGACTCCGCGGTCAGCTGGTCGTAGCCGAGGAACGCCGTCGCCCCCTTGGCGCGGAACGCGGAGTACACGGACGTGTCGGCGAGCTGGCGCTTCTTCGCCTTCGCGTCGGCCTTCGCCGCCTGACGCTGCCGGTCCATGAGCGCGTCGAACCCGGCGCGGTCGATCGACAGCCCCGCCTCCTCGGCGATCTCGACCGTGAGGTCGATCGGGAAGCCGTACGTGTCGTGGAGCTGGAACGCGGTGTCGCTCGGGAGCTGCGCGGCACCGACCGACTTCGTCCGCGCGATCGCCGTGTCGAGGATCGTCGTCCCGGACGCGAGCGACTTGAGGAACGACTCCTCCTCGGCGAGTGCGAGCCGCTCGATGCGGGAGTACTCGGTCTCGACCTCGGGGTAGGCCGACTTCATCGCGTCGCGCGAGGCGGCGAAGAGCTCTCGGAAGGTCGGCTCCTCGACGCCGAGCAGGCGCATCGAGCGGATCGAGCGGCGCAGCAGGCGCCGGAGGATGTAGTTGCCGCCCTCGTTGCCGGGGGTGACGCCGTCCGCCATCAGCATGAGTCCGCTGCGGATGTGATCGGCGATGATGCGGAAGCGGACGTCGTCCTCGTGATCGGCGCCGTAGCGGCGGCCGGAGAGCTCGGCTGCACGGTCGAGGACCGGGCGGACCTGGTCGATCTCGTACATGTTCTCGACGCCCTGCTTGATGAACGCGACGCGCTCGAGGCCCATGCCGGTGTCGATGTTCTTCTTCGGAAGCTCCCCGAGGATGTCGAAGTCCGTCTTCGAGCGCACGTTGTCGATCTGGTACTGCATGAAGACGAGGTTCCAGATCTCGGTGTACCTCGTGTCGTCGACGGCGGGGCCGCCCTCCGGCCCGTACGCGGGGCCGCGATCGAAGTAGATCTCCGAGCAGGGGCCGGCGGGACCGGGGTGACCGGTCGACCAGTAGTTGTCGGCCTTCCCCATCCGCTGGATGCGCTGCTCAGGCAGCCCGGCGATGCGCTTCCAGAGCTCGATCGCCTCGTCGTCGTCCTCGTAGACGGTGACCCAGAGGTCGCGCTCGTCGAAGCCGAGGCCGCCGGCGCTCTCCGCGGAGGTCAGCAGCTCCCAGGCGTACTGGATCGCGCCTTCCTTGAAGTAGTCGCCGAACGAGAAGTTCCCGTTCATCTGGAAGAAGGTCCCGTGGCGAGCGGTCTTGCCGACCTCTTCGATGTCGTTCGTCCTGATGCACTTCTGGACGCTCGTCGCGCGCGGGAAGGGCGGCGGCACGAGTCCCGTCAGGTACGGGATGAACGGCACCATGCCGGCGATGGTGAACATCACCGTCGGATCGTCGCTGACGAGCGACGCCGAGGGCACGACCGTGTGACCGCGCTCGCCGAAGAAGGTCAGCCAGCGATCGCGGATGTCAGCGGTGCGCATCCGCGACTAGGACTTCTTGGCGCGCTTGGCGAGGTCCGCGATGACCTCCTCGGCCTCCGCGACCGCCGCACGCAGCTCCTCCTCGCGAGCCTTGTAGCCCTCGATGACCGCGTTGCCGAACTCCTTGGCCTTCTGGTCGACCTCCGCGAAGAACTGCTGTCCCCGCTCCGTGCGCGAGACCTGGTGCGCGACGACGAAGCCGATCGCGGTGCCGAGCGTGACCCAGCCGAGTGCCTTGAAGAAGCTCATCGCCATTCCCTTGCCTAGATAGACCGAACCCCCCAAGCGTAGCGGCGCTTGGAGGGTTCGGGTACGGGGTTGTCTGTCAGCGGGCCGCGTAGTACTCCACGACAAGCTGGACGTCGCACGTGACCGGGACCTCGGCGCGCTTCGGGCGGCGCACGAGACGCGCGTGGAGCTTGTCGAGCTCGACCTCGAGGTAGCCGGGGACGGGCGGCAGGACGTCCGCGTGCCCGCCGGCCGCCGCGACCTGGAAGGGCTCGAAGCCCTCGGAGCGCGGCTTGACGTGGATGAGCTGGCCCGGCTTCACGCGGAAGGAGGGCCGGTCGACGAGCTGGCCGTCGACGAGGATGTGGCGGTGCACGACGAGCTGGCGCGCCTGCGCGGTCGTGCGGGCGAACCCGGCGCGCAGGACGAGCGCGTCGAGACGCATCTCGAGCTGCTCGACCATGTTGTCACCGGTCTGGCCGGCGGTGCGCTTCGCCTCTTCGTACTGGATGCGCAGCTGCTTCTCGCGGATGCCGTACTGCTCGCGGAGGCGCTGCTTCTCGCGGAGCCGGACGGCGAAGTCGCTGTCGGTCTTGCGTCGCGTGCGACCGTGCTGGCCGGGCGCGTAGGGGCGCGCCTCCATGATGCGGGCGGCCTTCGGGGTCAGTGCGACGCCGAGCGCGCGGGAGAGACGGACCTTGCGGCGGTCCTGGGACTTCGATGCACCCATGGGTATAGGGAATCCTTAACAGTCAGAATTTCGACGCGGCCGGGGGATCCCGGCTTCGCTGGCGTACCTCGCAGGGCTCTCGTTCCGGTCACACGCCGACGTGCCGGGAGCGGTTCCTGCTCGGTGCCCGCGCGGTCAGTCGTGGACTGGGCCGGTGAACGAGCCTGTCGATTCTACTACAGGCCGGGTGCGTGGATGAGCGCCCGGATCACGTGCCCCTTCGGCCCGGCTTCTTCGGACGATCCGCCAGGATCTTGCGGATCTGCTCCAGTCGCTCCGCGATGCGGGACTCGAAGCCGTTCGCGGACGGCGCGTAGTACTCGGTCCCGTCGAGCTCGTCCGGCAGGTACTGCTGCGGCGCGATGCCGTGCGGGGCGTCGTGCGCGTACTGATATCCCTTGCCGTGGCCGAGACGCTTGGCCCCCGGGTAGTGCGCATCGCGCAGATGCTTCGGCACGCGGCCGATCCGGCCCGCGCGCACGTCGGCGATCGCCTGATCGATCCCGAGGTAGGAGCGGTTCGACTTCGGTGCGGTCGCGAGATAGACGACGGCCTCGGCGAGCGGGATCCTCCCCTCCGGCATCCCGATCAGCTGGACCGCGTCCGCGGCGGCGACCGCGATCTGGAGCGCCTGGGGGTCGGCCATGCCCACGTCCTCCGACGCGGAGATGATGATCCGGCGCGCGATGAACCGTGGGTCCTCGCCCGCCTCGATCATCCGCGCGAGGTAGTGCAGCGACGCGTCGACGTCGCTCCCCCGGATCGACTTGATGAACGCCGAGATGACGTCGTAGTGCTCGTCGCCCTGCCGGTCGTAGCGCAGCAGCGCGCGATCGACAGCGGTCGCGACGATCTCGGCGGTGACGAGGGGCGGCGCCTCCCCCGCATCGGCGGCGTCGGCCTCCGCCTGCGCGGATGCCGCGGCCGCCTCGAGGGCGGTCAGCGCGCGACGCGCGTCTCCCGACGCCAGGCGGATGATCGCCGCGCGGGCCTCTGGATCCAGCGCGACGGCGCCCGCGAGCCCGCGGGGGTCGGTGAGCGCGCGGTCGACGAGTTCCCCGAGGTCGTCATCGGAGAGCTGCTCGAGCGTGAGCAGGAGGGAACGCGACAGCAGCGGCGAGATGACCGAGAACGACGGGTTCTCGGTCGTCGCGGCGACGAGGATGATCCAGCCGTTCTCCACGCCGGGCAGGAGCGCGTCCTGCTGCGCCTTCGTGAAGCGATGGATCTCATCGAGGAAGAGCACCGTCGTCAGCCCGTAGAGGTCGCGGGCGGCGAGGGCCTGCTCCATGACCTCGCGGACGTCCTTGACCCCGGCGGTGACGGCGGAGAGCTCGACGAACTTGCGACCGGAGTCCCCCGCGATCGCCTTCGCGATCGTCGTCTTCCCCGTCCCGGGAGGACCCCAGAGGATCACGGAGGCGGCGCCTCGCGCGCCCGATCCCTCCGACGCGAGCGCGCGCAACGGCGAGCCCGGTCCGAGCAGGTGCCGCTGCCCCACGATCTCGTCGAGCGATCGGGGCCGCATCCGCACCGCGAGCGGCGTCGCGCCGCCGTGCAGCCCGGCACTCGCGTCCATGACGCCAGCCTACGGCGGAGCACCGACGCCGCGCCCGCGTGGAGCAAGCGGCGACGGACGATTGGGTAGGCTGCCTGCTCGTGGCCAAGCGACCCGACCCCTCCGAGCGCGAGCAGCGTCGAATCATGCGCGAGTACGAGGCGCGGCAGGCGCTCCACGCCCGACAGACCGCCCGCCGCAAGCGCGACAACTGGATCGGCATCGGTGGCGGCGCACTCGTCATCGCGCTCGCCGTCTTCGGCGTCTGGTCCTACTCGGCGTGGGGCCCCGGACAGCCGCCGCCCATCCCGGATGCCACGGAGACGAGCTCACCGACCTCGGAGCCGACCGCGACGCCCGAGCCGACGAGCGCGGACGGGCTCGAGGTCCCGAGTCCCGATCTCGCCGAGGCCCGCATCTGGACCGGTGCCATGACGATCGGCGGGGTCGAGCTCGGCCTCGAGCTCGACGGCGTGCTCGCGCCGCAGGCGACGGCGATGTTCGTCCAGGCGGCGCAGGAGGGCTGGTACAACGGCAAGTACTGCCCGCGGGTCACCGCCTACGAGACGATGCAGGTCCTCCAGTGCGGCACCGCGTCGCCCGACTCGACCACGAGCGAGGACGGGTACCGGTTCGGACCGATCGAGAACGCCCCGTCGGACGACCTCTACCCGGCCGGGGCGATTGCGATGGCCCGCATCGGCGGCGACGGCGCCTCGATGGGCCACCAGTTCTTCATCGTCACCGCGGAGTCGCGGATCCCGAGCGATGCGGCGGGCGGCTACACGATCGTCGGCCGCGTGACGAGCGGCCTCGACGCCCTGGTCGAGAACGTGACCTCGCTCGGCACCGCGAGCGGCGGCGAGGACGGGACCCCGGCGCAGACGGTCCAGATCACCGCCTTCACGATCCAGTAACGTCGACCGGCCCGCGCGGTCGCGGCGCATAAGCTAGACCGGCAATCTCGAGCAAGGGGGCGTTGTGACTGCGAACGACCAGACCGCCGCACCGGCGACCTGGGGCCGCGTCGATGCGACAGGCGCGGTCTTCGTGCGGATCGCCGACGGAGAACGCCAGGTCGGCGAGTACCCGGACGCGACACCCGAGGAGGCGCTCGCCTACTTCGTGCGCAAGTTCACGGAGCTCGAGGGCCAGGTCTCGCTGCTCGAGCAGCGCGCCCGTGCCGGGGCGCCCGCCGCCGATGTCGCGAAGGCTGCGAAGCACCTCGCCGCATCGATCGAGACCGCGAACGCCGTCGGCGACCTCGCCGCGCTTGCCGGTCGCATCGAGGCGCTCGGCGGCGTCATCGCCGAGAAGGTCGAAGAGCAGTCGGAGGCGCACAAGGCCGAGGTCGAGGCCGCAATCGCGGAGCGGACCTCCATCGCCGAGGCGGCGGAGTCGATCGCCGCGCGCGACCTCACCAAGGTCCAGTGGACGGCCGTGACCGCCGAGCTCGACGCGCTCTTCAAGCGCTGGCAGGAGCACCAGACCAGCGGCCCGCGACTCCCCAAGAGCGTCGGCGACTCGCTTTGGAAGCGGTTCAGCGCGGCCCGCTCGACGATCGACAGCGGACGCCGCGCCTACTTCCACCAGCTGGACTCCGCGCACAAGGACGCACGCGCGACGAAGGAGGCCCTCATCGCGAAGGCCGAGGCGCTCGCGCCCAAGTCCTCCGACGGCATTCCCGCCTACCGCGCGCTCGTCGACGAGTGGAAGCAGGCCGGGCGCGCCGGCAAGCGCTCGGCCGATGACCAGCTCTGGGAGCGGTTCAAGGCGGCGGGCGACGTGCTCTACTCGGCGAAGGCCGAGCAGGTCGCGCGCGAGGACTCGGAGTACTCGGCGAACCTCGAGGCGAAGCTCGCGCTGCTCACCGAGGCGGAGGGCATCCTGCGGATCACGGATCGCCGTCAGGCCCGGGAGCTGCTGACGGACATCCAGCGTCGCTGGGAGCGCGCCGGCCGCGTGCCGCGCGATCAGGTCAAGCCGGTCGAGGATCGGCTGCGCAAGATCGAGAACCACGTCCGCAAGCTCGACGAGGAGCACTGGCACCGCACCGACCCGTCGCGCGTCGAGCGCTCCGAAGGGTTCGCCGGCCAGCTCGAGGAGTCGATCGCGAAGCTCGAGTCGGAGCTCGCGGCGGCCGAGCAGGCCGGTGACAAGTCGGCGATCGCGGCGGCCGAGCAGGCGCTCGAGACGCAGCGGACCTGGCTCGCGACGATCCGCAAGGGCTGATCGCCGCACCTCGAGTTATCCCCAGATCGCGTTCCGCGGTCGGTGCGAGCCCGTTCGGGCTGCCATCCTGTCGCGGTGAGCCGACATCTGCCACCCGTCCTCGACGAGGAGACCCTGCCCGAGGCCGCCCTGCGCGCCGCGGTGCTCGACGGCGAGCTCTTCCCCCTCGGCGACGGCTACTGCCTGATCGACGTGCCGCTCGACGCGGACTGCCGCGGTCGCTCGCTGCGGGCCCTCGCCGTGCACGGCCGCGCCCTCGCCGACCGGACGGCGGCCTGGGTCTGGGGCGCCGTCCCCGAGCTCACGCTCCCCCGCACCACGGTGTGCTCCCCCACGGCCGCTGTCGGCCACACGACGGGGACGCCGGGTCTCGGCACCCGATCGCGGATCGCCCGACTGCGCGTCGCGGACATCGCCCATCCGGGCGGCGTCGCCGTGACGAGCCCCTGGCGCACCGCGATCGACCTCGCCTGCGCGCGCACCGACGACATCGACGACGAGGTGCTGCTCGCCCTCATCGAGCTCGCCGGCGCGAGCGTCGCGGACGTGCTCGCCGACCTCGCGACCCGCAGCCGGCTGCGCGGGCGCCGGCGCGGTGCAGCGCGGCTTCAGGTGCTGGTGACCCGGTAGACGTCGAAGACGGCGTCGATGCGACGGACCGCGTTGAGCACGCGATCGAGATGCGTCGCGTCGCCCATCTCGAAGAGGTACCGGCTGTATGCGATGCGCTCGTTCGACGTCGAGACGTTCGCCGAGAGGATGTTGACGTGGTGCTCGCTGAGCACGCGCGTGATGTCGGAGAGCAGGCCCGCACGGTCGAGCGCCTCGACCTGGATCTGGACGAGGAAGACGCCCTTGCCCTGCGGCTCCCAGGACACCTCGATCATCCGCTCCGGCTCCTGCTGAAGCGTCACGACGTTCTTGCAGTCGGACCGGTGCACCGAGACCCCGGCGCCGCGCGTGACGAAGCCCACGATGTCGTCGCCTGGGACGGGCGTGCAGCACTTCGCGAGCTTGACGAGCACGTCGGTGTCGCCGCGCACGAGCACGCCGTTGCCCGCCGAGGAGCTCCTCGGCCGGCTGGACGTGGTGATGACGTCGGGATCGTCGTGCTCGACCGCATCGGTGACGCCGGCGAGGAGCTTCTCGACGACGGACTGCGCCGAAGTGTGGCCCTCGCCGATCGCGGCGTAGAGCCCGGAGACGGTCGTGAGGTTGAGCTGGCCGGCGACCGCGAGGAGCGAGTCCTGGGTGGTGAGCTTCTGCAGCGGGAGGTTGCGCTTGCGCATCGCCTGCGCGAGGGCCTCCTTGCCCTGCTCGACCGCCTCCTCCCGGCGCTCCTTCGTGAACCAGGTGCGGATCTTGTTCCGCGCCCGGGTCGAGGCGACGAAGTTGAGCCAGTCCTGACTCGGGCCCGCCTCCGGGTTCTTCGAGGTGAGCACCTCGATCGTGTCGCCCGAGACGAGCTTCGAGTTCAGCGGGACGAGGCGGCCGTTGACCTTGGCGCCCATCGTGCGATGCCCGACCTCAGTGTGCACCGCATAGGCGAAGTCGACCGGCGTCGCGCCCGTCGGGAGGCCGATGACCTTGCCCTGCGGCGTGAAGACGTAGACGTCCTTCGCGCCGATCTCGAATCGCAGCCCCTCGAGCCACTCGCTCGGGTCGCTCGTGTCCTCCGACCAGTCCGTGAGCCGGGCGATCCAGGCCATCTCGGAGTCGAACGGCCGCTCCTCGACGCCGCCCTTGCCGCTCGCCATCCGCTCCTTGTACATCCAGTGCGCGGCGACGCCGTACTCGGCGCGCTCGTGCATCTCCTGCGTGCGGATCTGGATCTCGACGGCGCGGCCCTCGGGGCCGATGACGGTCGTGTGCAGCGACTGGTAGAGGTTGAACTTCGGCGTCGCGATGTAGTCCTTGAAGCGGCCGGGGACCGGGTTCCAGCGGGCATGGATCGAGCCGAGCACGGCATAGCAGTCGCGGACGGTCGGCACGAGGACGCGAATGCCGGTCAGGTCGTAGATCTCGTCGAACTCGCGGCCGCGGACGACCATCTTCTGGTAGATCGAGTAGTACTGCTTCGGACGCCCCTGGATCTGGCCCTTGATCCGCTCGGCGCGCAGGTCGTCCTTGATCGTCTCGATGACCTTCGCGATGAACTCCTCGCGCTTCGGGTCGCGCTGTCGGACGAGGTTCTCGATCTCGACGTAGAGCTTGGGCTGCAGGACGGAGAACGACAGGTCCTCGAGTTCGACCTTGACCGTCTGCATTCCGAGTCGGTATGCGAGCGGCGCGTAGATCTCGAGGGTCTCCTTCGCCTTCCGGGTCGCCGACTCGGCCGGGACGAATCCCCACGTCCGCGCGTTGTGCAGCCGGTCGGCGAGCTTGATCACGAGCACGCGGATGTCCTTCGACATCGCGACGATCATCTTGCGCACCGTCTCGGCCTGCGCCGAGTCGCCGTACTTGACCTTGTCGAGCTTCGTGACGCCGTCGACGAGCATCGCGATCTCGTCGCCGAAGTCGGCGCGCAGCCGCTCGAGCGAGTAGTCGGTGTCCTCGACCGTGTCGTGCAGCAGCGCCGCGGCGAGGGTCTTCGGCCCGAGGCCGAGGTCGGCGAGGATCTGCGTCACCGCGACGGGGTGGGTGATGTACGGCTCACCGCTGCGGCGCAGCTGCCCCTCGTGCGCCGCACGCGCTCGCTGGTAGGCGCGCTCCACGAGCGCGATGTCGCCCTTGGGGTGCTGCTGCTTGACCGTCTTGAGCAGGCGCTCGACGGCGCCGGAGTGCTGGGGCGCCCGGGAGAAGATGCGGGGCAGGCGGGAGAGCAGCGACGCGTTCGCCGTCTCCGTCATGTCCCCTCCCAGAGGTGAGAGCCAAGGACCTATTCTACGGTCGCGTCCGCCTCGATCGGCTTCGCCTTCGCTCGCAGCGCAAGGACCCGCTCGGTGTGCTTGCGGATCTTCGGCTCGCCCTCGCGCATCTGCGAGTAGAACGGCGCGCCGAGGAAGACCGTCGAGTAGGTGCCGACGATGATGCCGATGAAGAGCGCGAGCGCGATGTCGCGGAGGGTGCCGGCCCCGAGGAAGAGCGCGCCGATCCAGAGGATCGCGCCGACGGGCAGCACCGCGACGACGCCCGTGTTGATCGAGCGCACGAGCGTCTGGTTGACCGCGAGGTTCACCGACTCGGGGAACGTCCGCACGGTGTCCGCGGCGTCCTCCTTCGTGTTCTCGCGCACCTTGTCGAAGACGACGACCGTGTCGTAGAGCGAGTAGCCGAGAATCGTCAGGAAGCCGATCACCGCCGAGGGCGTGATCTCGAAGCCGAACACCCCGTAGACGCCGATGGTGATGACGAGGTCGTGGAGCAGGGTGACGATCGCGGCGATCGACATCTTCCAGGTGCGGAAGTAGATCGCCATGAAGATCGCGGCGAGCGCGACGAAGACGATGAGGGCGATGATGCCCTGGCGTGACACGTCGGCGCCCCAGCTGCCGCTGATGAACGTCGCCGAGACGTCCGTTATGGGGACGCCGTACGAATCAGCGAGCGCCGCTCGGATCGCGTCGGTCTCCTCCTGCGTGACGAGCTCGGTCTGCACCTGGATGGACTTGACGTCGGTCCCGACGACTGTGACGTGCGCGGTGGCATCGGGCGCGACGGAGCGGACGGCGTCCTCGGCGAGGCGCTGGGAGGTGTCCTGGACCGAGGAGACCTTGAACTGGGAGCCGCCGGAGAACTCGATGCCGAAGACGAGGCCGCCGCGCATGATCGGCACGGCGACCGCGATGATCAGCATGACGAGCGCGATGCCGTACCACCACCGGCGCTTGCCGACGAAGTCGAAGGACTTCGCGCCGGTGTAGAGATCGTTGCCGAAGCGTGTGAGACGCGATGCACCGGCCATCAGTCCTCGTCTCCCTTGTCCGTGCCGGCGCCCGCGAGCGCGGCGGCCTTGCGCTCCGCGATCGTCTGGCGCCTGGCGGCCTCCTTGGTCGCGCCCGAGCGCCGCTTCTCGGCGTTGAACCGGAACTCGGCCCGGCCGCGATAGACCGCGCCGAGGGCCTGCGGGTCGAGCCCGCTCCACGGGTGGCCGCCCGCGAAGAAGCGGTTCTCCGCCATGAGCTGCAGCACCGGGTGGGTGAAGAGCATGACGATGAGCACGTCGATGATCGTCGTGAGACCGAGCGTGAAGGCGAAGCCGCGGACGCTGCCGACCGCGAGCACGTAGAGCACGACGGCGGAGAGCAGGTTGATGAACTTCGCGCTGAGGATCGTGCGCAGCGCGCGCTTCCAGCCCGCCTCGACCGCGCCGGGCAGGGTCCGACCGTCGCGTAGCTCGTCTCGGATGCGCTCGAAGTAGACGATGAACGAGTCGGCCGTGAAGCCGATCGCGACGATGAGGCCGGCGATGCCGGCGAGCGAGAGGCTGTAGCCCTGCCGCCAAGACATGATCGCGATGACGAGATACGTGAGGATGCCCATGATGACGAGCGACGCGATCGTCACGAGCCCGAGCAGCCGGTACTGGAAGAGCGAGTAGATCAGGACCAGCACGAGGCCGATGAGCCCGGCGATGAGCCCGATCGAGAGCTGCTCCGAACCGAGCGTCGCGGACAGCGCCTCGCTCGACTGGAGCACGAAGCTGATGGGCAGCGAGCCGTTCTTGAGCTGGTCCGCGAGCGTCTTCGCCGACTCCTGGGTGAAGTTGCCGGAGATCTCCGCTCGCCCGTCGGTGATCTGCGCGTTCATCGACGGGGCCGAGATGACCCAGCCGTCGAGCACCATCGCGAAGCGGTTCTGCGCGCTGCCCTGCGGGAAGCCCACGAGGCGTGCGGAGATCTCCGCGAACTCCTCGGTGCCCTCGGCGTCGAAGACGATGCTGACGGCCCACTCGTTCGTCGTCATGCCGTTCTGACCCTGCTTGAGGCCGGCGGTCGCGTCGGCGATGCGCTCGCCCGAGACCTCGACGGGGCCGAGGATGAACTTCTCGCCCGTCTCCGCATCGCAGGACAGGAACGGCTGATCCGTCGGCGCGAGCGCCGTCTCGGGATCGTTGAGGGGCGAGCAGTCGAAGTTGAGGAAGTCCCAGTAGAGCTGGGCGGATACCCACTGGCTCGGGTCGCTCGGGTTGTAGTCGGGGTCGTCCGGCGTCTTCGGGTTGATCGGCTGATCCGAGAGCGGGATCGTCGGCTCGATCGGCGTGGTCGTGTCCTCGGGCAGCGGGTCGGGGACGGCCGCGTTCACCTCGGCGGCGACCTCGTCCGGGAGCGCGCACTCGTTCGTCGCGCCGATGGCGCAGATGACCGGTCGGAAGTCGAGCTTCGCGGCAGCCTGCACGCGGGCGAGCGTGTCATCGCTCGGCGTGCCGGGGATCGCGACGACGATGTTCGACCCGCCCTGCGAGGTGACCTCGGCCTCGGCGACGCCCGCGGAGTCGACGCGCTGGCGGATGATCGCGACAGCCTGGTCGAGCTGCTCCTGCGTGACGCTCTGCCCCTCCGCGAGCTTCGGCGCGAGGATCAACTGCGTGCCGCCCTGGAGGTCGAGCGCGAGCTTCGGGGTCCAGGACGCGTTCGACCAGATCACTCCGCCGCCGAGCACAGCGAAGAGGAGAGCAGTGATGACGGCGAGCCAGACCAACGAGCGGGTCGCAGCACGCGCGGGGGCGCTACGAGCCATCAGGGCTTCTTCGGCGCTTCGCCCTCGGAACCCTCGTCACCCTCGGCCACGTCGTCGTTCCGGATGCGCTCGCCGAATCGCGGCTCCTCCAGGCTCTCGCCGGTCAGCTCCGCGACCTCGCGGTCGATCTCGGCCTCGGTGAGGCCTCCCTCGCGCGCCTTCTGCTCGCGCTCGGCGATCTCCATCGCCTCCTCGACCGATCGGGGCGTGTCGCCCGCGGGGCCGGTGGTGGGCTCGACGACCTTGACGAGCGTCTGGCGGTGGACCTTGACGATGTTGCCCGGGCTCACCTCGAGCTCCGCAGTGCTCGCAAGATCGTCGACCGAGACGAGGGTGCCGAACAGGCCGAAGGAGGTCATCACCTGGACGCCGGGGACCATCGTGGTCTGGAGCTTCTGCGCCTCGGTCTTGCGCTTGCGCGAGCTGCGCCACATGAAGAACACGAGCACGACCAGCAGGACGACCATCGCGATGGTCAGGAAGTTGCCGCCGAACAGACCGCCGTCGGCCGCAGGCGCCGAGGTCTCGCCCGGTGCCGGCTGCTGCGTCGTCGGGGCGACGGCGGAGCAGGCTGCGAGGACGACTGCCGTACCGGCGAGGACGATCGCGGCGACACCGCGGCGGAGGAACGTCATTGGGGGCCTTTCGATGCCTTCTGGGTGCCTGACACGTCGATCGCCGGTGCGAACGCCGCAAGTCGGGCCTCAGCGATCATAGTCCATCGTCGAACAGCGCATCCTGGGGAGCGCCCGATGGTCGCGCAGCGGACTGCTCGCGCTCGACCGCGCCGAGATGGCGATAGGCCGCCGACGTGGCGACCCGGCCCCGCGGCGTGCGCGCGAGCAGCCCGATCCGGACCAGGAACGGCTCGACGACGCTCTCGATCGTCTCGGCCTCCTCGCCGACGGACACGGCGAGCGTGCTGAGCCCCACCGGACCGCCCGCGAACCGCTCGACGACGATCTCGAGCACGGCGCGATCGAGGCGGTCGAGGCCGAGTGCGTCGACGTCGTAGAGCTCCAGCGCGCGCTCGACCGCGTCGACCGCCGAGACGCCCTGGTGCACGAGCGCATAGTCGCGCACGCGGCGCAGCAGGCGATTCGCGATGCGCGGCGTGCCGCGGCTGCGGCCGGCGATCTCGGCGAGCGCCTCCGTGCCGACCTCGAGGCCGAGCAGGTCCGCCGCGCGGCGCAGCACCCGCGTGAGCTCGCCGTCGTCATAGAACTCGAGGTGCGCCGTGAACCCGAATCGATCGCGGAGCGGATTCGGCAGCAGGCCCGAGCGCGTCGTCGCGCCGACGAGCGTGAACGGGGCGAGATCGAGCGGGATCGACGTGGCGCCCGCCCCCTTGCCGACCATGATGTCGATCCGGAAGTCCTCCATCGCGAGGTAGAGCATCTCCTCGGCGGAGCGCGCCATCCGGTGGATCTCGTCGACGAAGAGCACCTCGCCGGGCACGAGGCTCGACAGCAGGGCTGCGAGATCCCCCGCGTGCTGGATCGCCGGTCCGCTCGACATGCGCAGCGGTCGGCCGGTCTCGTGCGCGACGATCATCGCGAGCGTCGTCTTGCCGAGGCCGGGCGGCCCCGCGAGCAGGATGTGCTCGGGCGTGCGCTCCTGCATGCCGGCGGCGTCCATCAGGAGCTGCAGCTGTCCGCGGACCTTCGCCTGGCCGACGAACTCCGCGAGGCTCCTGGGCCGCAGCGCGCCCTCGAACACGAGATCCTCGCCGCTCTCCGCCGCCGAGAGGACCCGCTCGCCGTCGACCGGCTCGGGCGAGGTCATCGGACACCGGCCGGGCCGAGCCCGGCGAGCGCGAGACGGACGAGGGACTGCACGGTCGCCTCGGGCGAGTCGGCGAGCACGTCGTCGATCGCCTCCTCGGCGCGGCGCTCCGGGAAGCCGAGCGAGGTGAGCGCGGCGAGCGCCTCGACCCGTGCACCAGATGGCCGGGCCGGCGCCGCGTCACTCGCGGCGTATCCGGTGAGCTTGCCGGAAAGGCTCACGATGATGAGCTTCGCGGTCTTCGGACCGATGCCGGACACCTTCCGGAACGCCGCATCGTCCTCCGCGCCGACGGCCGAGGCGATGCGTGCGGGCGGCATCGCGGCGAGGACGCCGAGCGCCGACTTCGGGCCGACCCCGGTGACGCCCCGCAGCAGATCGAAGACCTCGAGCTCGTCGCGCGACGCGAAGCCGTAGAGGCTCAGCTCGTCCTCCCGCACGATGAGGGCGGTGTGGAGGAGCGCCTCCGAGCCGACGCGCAGCGCGAGCGCGTGCTGGGAGGTCACCGCGACCGAGTAGCCGATCCCGGCGACCTCGACGATCGCGTTCTGCACCCCGGCGATCCCCGTCGTGACGGCGAGGACCGTGCCGCGCAGCGATGAGATCATGCGCCCAGGCTAGGCGAGGTTCGTAGCTATGTTCGAACGACACGCGCGGGCACTCGCTACGGTGGGGGCGGCACACTCGAAGGGAGCCACGTGCGCGTCGTCTTCGCCGTCCTGCGCCTGGTCGTCGCCGGGGCGATCGTCGCCGCCATCGTCGGGCAGCTCCAGACGAGTCTCGCGTACTGGCGGGACACGGCCGGCATCACCGATCCGACGATCCAGCTCGTCAACTTCTTCAGCTTCTTCACCATCGAGTCGAACCTGCTCGCGGTCGTCGTGCTCGTCGCCGGCGCGGTCATCCTGCTCGTGCGTCGAGGCGAGGACCCGCGCTGGTTCGCGGTGCTGCGGCTGTGCGTCGTCACCTACATGGTCACGACCGGCGTCGTCTACAACCTGCTGCTGCGCGGGATCGAGCTGCCCCAGGGCTCCACGCTGCTGTGGTCGAACGAGATCCTTCACGTCGTCGGCCCCGTCTGGATGCTCCTCGACTGGCTCCTCGCGCCCGGGCGCAGGCCGCTCGCCTGGGCGTCGGTCTGGGTCGTCATCGCGTTCCCCGTCGTCTGGGCGGGCATCACGCTCATCCGCGGCCCGCTGACGCCCGATGCAGTGCTGGGCCGCGACTACTGGTATCCGTACCCGTTCCTGAACCCGAACGTCGCGCCGACCGGCTACTGGTCGGTCGCGTTCTACATCGCGCTGATCGCCGCGGTGATCGGGGTCATCGCCCTCGGGGCGGTGTGGGTCTCGCGGCGCGCTCCGCAGCGCGCCAGGCGGCCTGCGCCGGCGTGAGGCCGTCCGGTCCGCCCGGGGCGGCGGCCGGGGGTCCACCCCGCCAGGCGTGGCAGAGGGCGAGCGCGAGGGCGTCGGCGGCGTCGGCGGGACTCGGAGGGGCGTCGAGCCCGAGGATGCGCTGGACCATCGCGGCGACCTGGCGCTTGTCGGCGCTCCCGTAGCCGGTGACGGCCGCCTTGACCTCGCTCGGGGTGTGGTGGCCGACTGGGATCGCGCGTGCCGCCGCGCGCTCCATCGCGATCCCCGCGGCCTGGGCGGTGCCCATGACCGTGCGCACGTTGTGCTGGGAGAAGACGCGCTCGACGGCGACCGCCGCCGGCGCGTGCAGGTCGAGCAGCTCGTCGATCCCCGCGCGGATCACCACGAGACGTCGTTCGATCGGCGCATCGGAATCCGTCCGGATCACGCCGACCGCGACGAGGCGCGCCGAGCGGTCCGGAGCGACGTCGACTACGCCGAACCCGCAGCGGGTCAGGCCGGGGTCGATGCCGAGGACTCGCATGGCGGGCGCCGACTACTCCTCGTCGAGGTGCGCCCGGACATCGGCGGGGACGTCCTCGTTCGAGAAGACGTTCTGCACGTCGTCGAGGTCGTCGAGCGCGTCGATGAGCCGCTCCACCTTCTTCGCGGCCTCGAGGTCGACCTCAATCTGGAGGTTCGGGACGAACTCGACCTCGGCCGCGTCGTAGTCGATCCCGGCCGCCTGCAGAGCCTCGCGGGCCGCGACGAGCTTCGCCGGGTCGGTGATCACCTCGAAGCCGACGCCGTGGTTCTTTACGTCGTCGACACCCGAGTCCATGACCGCCTCGAGGATCGCGTCCTCGTCGACCGCGTCCGTCGCCTCGATCGAGATGACGCCCTTGCGTGTGAAGTTGTAGGCGACCGAGCCGGGATCGGCGAGGGTCCCGCCGTTGCGCGACAGCGCGGTGCGCACCTCGGCGGCCGCGCGGTTCTTGTTGTCGGTCAGGCACTCGATCATGAGCGCGACGCCGCTCGGGCCGTAGGCCTCGTACGTGATCGAGGTGTACTCGACCGCTTCGCCGCCGATGCCGGCGCCGCGCTTGATCGCCCGGTCGATGTTGTCGTTGGGGACGGAGGTCTTCTTCGCCTTCTGCACCGCGTCGAACAGCGTCGGATTGCCGCTCAGGTCGGCACCGCCGAGCTTCGCGGCGACCTCGATGTTCTTGATGAGCTTCGCGAAGGACTTGGCACGGCGGCTATCGATGATCGCCTTCTTGTGCTTGGTCGTCGCCCACTTGGAATGACCTGACATGGTGGTCGATTCTAACGGGGCGCGCTCGTCGCGCTCGCGCGTCCCGCGCGCAGCGCGGCGGCGCCGACGAGCACGCCGTATGCCGTCGTCGAGCCGAGCACGATGAAGAGCGGGACCGTCCAGGTCCCGGAGGCCGCGAACGCCGCGCCGAGGACGATGCTGCCCGTCGCGCCGATCGCGTATCCGCCACCCTGGACGAACGCGGACAGCCGCCGCACATGCGAGTGGCTGCGGGCGACCTCGGTCACGAGCGTGAGCACGATCGTGATCCCGCCGCCCTGCGCGATCCCGCCGAGCATCACCCAGATCGCCCAGCCCTCCGGCGCCAGCAGGAGTCCGAGCGGGACGGCGAGCCAGCAGGCCCAGATGCCCATGACCGCGGTGAAGGAGCCGAATCGAGCGGCGACGATCGGCGCGCCGAGGCTGCCGACGATCGCGCAGATCTGGAAGATCCCGGCGGCACCGCCGGCCTCGGCCGCGTCGACGCGGAGCCGGTCGGCGAGGAGGGCGGGGAGCCAGGCGGTGACCCCGTAGTAGGAGAACGTCTGTGCGCCGAAGCCGATGAGGAGCGCGATCGCGGTGAAGCTCCCCCAGGTCCGCTCGCGGACAGCCGGGAGCGGCGCCGCCTCGAGCGGGGGCGTGTCGAGCACCGACGCGGGGGTCTGACCCGGCTCCGGCGCCCAGCGGAACGCGTGACGAGGCCGGATGATCGCGACCCAGATCGCGAGCGAGGCGGCGACGACGAGCACCCACGCGCCGAGCGCGAGCTGCCAGCCGAGGGCCTCCACGAGCGGCACGGTCGTGACCGTCGAGACCAGGCTGCCGACGTTCGCCCCCGCGATGAAGACTCCGGTCGCGATCCCGGCCCGCTTCGCCGGCATGTCGCGACGGACCAGGACGGGCAGCACGACGTTGCCGACCGTGATCGCGGCGCCGAGGATGATCGTGCCGATGAACGCGGCCGCCGTGCCCCCGGCCGAGCGGACGATGATCCCGAGCGCGACGCCGAGGAACATCACGGTCATCGCGAGGTTCGCCCCGCCGCGGGCAATCAGGAGACTCGCGACGGGGCTGAAGAGTCCGAAGCAGAGCACGGGGATGGCCATCAGCAGGCCCATTCCGGCCGGGTCGAGCCCGAGGTCGGCCCCGAGGACATCGCTCACGGGGGCGATCGACACGAACGTCGAGCGCATGATGAGCGACATCGTGAACGCCGCGACGATGAGGCCGAGAGCGGTCATCCTCCCGGCCGGCGCAGTCACTCGGCCGAGTCTAGATCTCGTACGGGGGCACCGTGATCGGCGTCGTCGGCGGCTGGAGCCCGCTGAGCCGCTCGGGCGCGAGCACCTTGTCGAGCAGTTCGGCGCCGAGGAGCCCCCGGGCGAGCACCTGTTCCCGGATCGACGTCCCGCGCTCGAGCGCCTCGTGCGCGAGCTCCGCCGCGACCTGGTAGCCGATGTACGGCGTCAGCGCCGTCACGACGCCGACGCTCGCGTCGACCTGGGCGCGCAGCCTCGGCCGATCGATCTCGATCCCCTCGACGCAGTTGACGCGGAGCGTGAAGCACGCGTTCGCCATCCAGGCGAGGCTCTGCAGGAGCGAGTTGGCGATGACGGGCTCGAACGCGTTGAGCTGGAGCTGGCCCCCCTCGGCGGCCGCGGTCACGGTGGCGTCCGCGCCGATGACGCAGAACGCGACCTGGTTGACGACCTCGGGGATGACCGGGTTCACCTTCCCCGGCATGATCGAGGATCCCGCCTGGCGGGCCGGCAGGCGCAGCTCGCCGAGCCCGGCCTGGGGCCCGCTGGAGAGGAGGCGCAGGTCGTTGCAGATCTTCGAGAGCTTGACCGCGGCGCGCTTGAGCACGCCGGAGAGCGTCATGAACGATCCGGTGTCGCTCGTCGCCTCGATGAGGTCCGGGGCCGTCGTGACCGGCACCGGTGAGAGGCGGTTGAGCTCGTCGCGCACCGCGGCCGCGTAGCGCGGGTCGGCGGTGATCCCCGTCCCGATCGCGGTCGCGCCGAGGTTCATCTCGGCGAGCACGGGGATGACGGCGGCGAGCGCCTCGCGGTCGTCGCCGAGCGTGTGCGCCCAGCCGGCGAACTCCTGCCCGACCGTCATGGGCACCGCATCCTGGAGCTGCGTCCGCCCGACCTTGAGCACCTCGGCGAACTCCTGCCCCTTCTTGCGGAATGCCGACGCGAGGGCCTCGTACTCCCCGATGAGCCGGATGAGTCCGAGCCCCATCGCGAACTTGATCGACGTCGGGTAGGTGTCGTTCGTCGACTGGCTGCGATTGACGTCGTCGATCGGATGGACCCTCGCGTAGTCGCCCTTGTCGTGGCCGAGGATCTCGAGCGCCCGGTTCGCGATCACCTCGTTCGCGTTCATGTTCGTCGACGTGCCCGCGCCGCCCTGGATCGCGCCGACGCGGAACTCGCCGTGCAGGGCCCCGTCCATGATCTCGCGGCAGGCCTGCTCGATCGCGGCCGCCTTCTCCGGCGCCAGCTGCCCGAGCTTCGCGTTCGCCCGCGCGGCCGCGAGCTTGACGGCGGCGAACGCGATGACGAGATCCGGATAGTTGTAGATCGCACGGCGGGTGATCGGGAAGTTGATGAGCGCGCGGGCCGTGTGGATCCCCCAGTACGCGTCGGCCGGGACCGCGAGCTCGCCGAGCGAATCGCGTTCCATCCGGATCCGATCACCGGCCATCGCGATCGCGCGTTCGTAGGCGTGGCGTGGCGAGTACTCGTCGCCCGCTGGCTCGGGGACCTCGAAGCGGCTCATGCCGCGATGCTACTCAGCGCTTGCGCGCACGCGGTCGAGGAATCGCTCGTGGAATCGGGTCTCGCCGTTCATCTCGGGGTGGAACGACGTGCCGAGCAGCGGCCCCTGCTCGACCGCGACGACGCGACCGTCCGGCAGTGCCGCGAGCACGCTGACGCCCTCCCCCACTCGCTCGACGATGGGCGCGCGGATGAAGACCGCGTGGACGGGTGGCGCACCGAGCTCCGGGATGTCGAGATCCGTCTCGAAGGACTCGAGCTGCGAACCGAAGGCGTTGCGCCGGACGTCGATGTCGAAGCCGCCGAGCGACTGCTGGCCGCCGATCGCATCGAGGATCGTGTCGGCGAGCATGATGAGACCTGCGCAGGTCCCGTAGACCGGCATGCCGGCCGCGATGCGCTCGCGCAGGGTCTGCTGGAGCCCGAACGTCCGGGCGAGCTTGTCCATGACGCTCGACTCGCCGCCGGGGATGACGAGTCCGGAGACGGCCTCGAGCTCCGCGGGACGCCGCACCGGGATCGCATCCGCGCCAAGCGCGCCAAGGACCGCGAGATGCTCGCGCACATCGCCCTGGAGGGCGAGGACGCCGACCTTCATCGGCGGCCCTTCGACTCGCTTCGCTCGCTCGGGGACCGGAGCCTCACCAGCCGCGCTCGGCGAGCCGGTGGGGTGCCGCGAGGTCGGTGACGTTGATCCCGACCATGGCCTCGCCGAGACCGCGCGAGACCTCGGCGATGGTCGCCGGGTCGCCGTAGAACGTCGTGGCCTTGACGATCGCGGCGGCGCGCGCCTCGGGGTTGCCCGACTTGAAGATGCCGGAGCCGACGAACACGCCGTCGGCGCCGAGCTGCATCATCATCGCGGCGTCGGCGGGCGTCGCGACGCCGCCCGCGACGAAGAGCACGACGGGGAGCTTGCCCGTCGTCGCGACCTCGCGGACGAGCTCGTAGGGCGCCTGCAGCTCCTTCGCCGCGACGTAGAGCTCGTCGGCCGACTTCGCCTTGAGCGCGTTGATCTCGCCGAGGATCTGACGGATGTGCTTGGTCGCCTCGGAGACGTCGCCGGTGCCGGCCTCGCCCTTCGAGCGGATCATCGCCGCGCCCTCCGTGATGCGCCGCAGCGCCTCGCCGAGGTTCGTCGCGCCGCACACGAAGGGCACCGTGAACGGCCACTTGTCGATGTGGTTGACGTAGTCGGCGGGCGACAGCACCTCGGACTCGTCGATGTAGTCGACGCCGAGCGACTGGAGCACCTGCGCCTCGACGAAGTGGCCGATGCGCGCCTTCGCCATGACCGGGATCGAGACCTCGGCGATGATGCTGTCGATGAGGTCGGGGTCGCTCATCCGGGCGACGCCGCCCTGCGAGCGGATGTCCGCGGGGACGCGCTCGAGCGCCATGACCGCGACGGCGCCCGCGTCCTCCGCGATGCGCGCCTGCTCGGCCGTGACGACGTCCATGATGACGCCGCCCTTGAGCATCTCCGCGAGGCCCCGCTTGACGCGGCTGGTACCGATCTCGTTCTCAGTCATGATCCGTCGATTCTAGTTGGGCCAGGCGGCGGCGATCTCGTCGCGGACCTCGCCGAGCAGGCGTGGCAGCGGCTTGGTCCGCGCGATGATCGGGAAGAAGTTCGCGTCGAGCGCCCAGCGCGGGACGACGTGCTGGTGGAGGTGGTCGGCGATGCCCGCGCCCGCGACACGGCCCTGGTTCATGCCGATGTTGAAGCCGTGCGTGTGCGCGGTCGCGGCGAGGACCCGCATCGCCGTCTGCGTCAGCTCGCCGATCTCGCGGATCTCGTCGGGCGTCGCGAGATCGTAGGTCGCGACGTGCCGGTACGGGCACACCAGCAGGTGGCCGGAGTTGTAGGGGAAGAGGTTGAGCAGCACGTAGGCGTGCGTGCCGCGCGCGACGATGAGCGCGTCCTCGTCCGCCATGCTCGGGGCGATGCAGAAGGGGCACTCGTCTTCGTCGGGCATCTGCCCGTCCTGGATATAGGCGATGCGATGCGGCGTCCAGAGCCGCTCGAACCCGTCGGGGACCGCCGCGAATCGCGTGGAGGGCTCGGCGTCCGGGTACTCGGAGCCGTCGTAGTCAGCCGGGATGTCGCCGACGAACGCCATCAGACCTGAGCCTTCGTCGAGATCGCCTCGGCGATCCGGGCGATCGCGTCGTCGACCGGCACGGCGTTCTCCTGGCTGCCGTCGCGGAACCGGAAGCTCACGGTCCCGGCCGCCTCGTCCTGGTCGCCCGCGATGAGCACGTACGGCACCTTGTCGAGCGACGCGTTGCGGATCTTCTTCTGCATCCGCTCGTCGGAGGTGTCGACCTCGCCGCGGATGCCCGCCGCGCGCAGGCGGTCGAAGACGCCCGAGAGGTAGGGGACGTGATGGTCGGCGATCGGGACGCCGACGGCCTGGACCGGCGCGAGCCAGACCGGGAAGGCGCCGGCGTAGTGCTCGAGCAGGATCGCGAAGAAGCGCTCGATCGAGCCCATGAGCGCCCGGTGGATCATGATCGGGCGCTGCCTCGAGCCGTCCGCCGCGGCGTACTCGAGCTCGAAGCGCTCCGGCAAGTTGGGGTCGACCTGGACCGTGGACAGCTGCCAGGTGCGCCCGAGCGCGTCCTTCGTCTTGAGGTCGATCTTCGGCCCGTAGAACGCGGCCTCGCCGGGGACCTCGGTGAGCTTCAGCCCGGAGGCGAGGGCGACCTTGCGCAGCGCGTCGGTCGAGGCATCCCAGTACGCCTCGGAGCCGATCCACTTCGACTTCTCGTCGTCGCGCATCGACAGCTCGAGCTCGAACTCGGCGAGGCCGAAGTCGCGCAGCAGGCTGAGCACGAACTCGAGGACCTTCGCGACCTCCTCCTCGAGCTGGTCAGGGGTCACGAAGAGGTGGGCGTCGTCCTGCGTGAAGCCGCGGACGCGGGTCAGGCCGTGCAGCGCGCCGGAGAGCTCGTTGCGATAGACCGTGCCGTTCTCCGTGAGCCGCAGCGGCAGGTCGCGATAGGACCGCGGACGCTCCTTGTAGATGAGGATGTGCATCGGGCAGTTCATCGGCTTCAGGTAGTAGTCGACGCCCTCCTTGGTCACGTGCCCGTGCTCGTCGACCTCCTCGTCCATCCGCAGCGGCGGCCACATGCCCTCCGCATAGGTGGCGAGATGGCCGGACGTCGCGAACAGGTCGCTCTTGGAGATGTGCGGCGTGTAGACGACGCTGTAGCCCTCGGCGAGGTGGCGCCCCCGGGCGTGCGCCTCCATCTCGTGCCGGATGATGCCGCCGCGCGGGTGCCAGACCGACAGGCCCGAGCCGATCTCCTCGGGGAAGGAGAACAGGTCGAGGTCCTTGCCGAGCTTGCGGTGGTCTCGCTTCGCCGCCTCCTCGAGACGCTCCTGGTAGGCGCGCAGCTCGTCCTTCGTCGCCCAGGCGGTGCCGTAGACGCGCTGCAGCTGCGGGTTCTTCTCGCTGCCGCGCCAGTAGGCGCCGGCGACCCGCTGCAGCGCCCAGCCGTTGCCGATCATCCGGGTGTTGGGCAGATGGGGACCGCGGCAGAGGTCCTTCCAGACCGTCTCGCCGGTCTTCGGGTCGACGTTGTCGTAGATCGTGAGCTCACCGGCGCCGACCTCGACGGACTCGCTATTCGTGCCGCTCACCGCGGCGCCGCCCTTGAGCCCGATGAGCTCGAGCTTGAACGGCTCGTGCGCGAGCTCGGCCCGCGCCTCCTCCTCGGTCACGACGCGGCGCACGAAGCGCTGGCCCGCGCGCTGGATGCGGTCCATCTCCTTCGAGATGGCCTTGAGGTCCTCGGGGGTCAGCGGCTCGGCGATCTGGAAGTCGTAGTAGAAGCCGTTCTCGATCGGCGGCCCGATGCCGAGCTTCGCCTCCGGGTTGAGGCGCTGGACGGCCTGCGCGGCGACGTGCGCGGCGGAGTGCCGCAGGATCGCGAGGCCGTCGGGCGAGTCGATCTCGACGGGCTCGATCGTCTCGGTCCCCTGGACCGTGGCGGCCAGATCCTTGAGAACGCCGTCGACGCGCATCGCGACGACGGAGCGGTCGGAGAACAGGTCGAATCCGGTGGGTGCCACGGCATTCCAGCGTAGTCGCGCGGAGTGGGAGCGACCCGCTCAGGCGGTCAGCGCGAGATGAGGATGACGGAGAGGTGGTCCGCTCCCCCGCCGATCGCGATCCGCCAGCGCGGAATCGCATAGGAGGCCCAGAACTGGTAGCTGTCGTTGTAGCCATCGGGGTGGAACCGCGCATCGATGACGGCGCTGCGGTACGCGAGGTACATCGAGACCTGCTCCCGGGCGGAGGCAGCCGGGTAGACGACCATGCACAGCACGGTCGCGCCCTCGTACTCGGGGGTGTCGCAGGGCAGCGCGCCCGGCTCCGGCAGGGCGCCGCCCGGAAGCGGGATCTCGGACGGCCAGGGCGCCGTGCCGTCCCGCGTCGGCGGTCGGGACACCCCGTCGTGCAGGAGGGCGTCGATCTCGTCGGTCGCGTCCGGGCCGTCGATGAGCTCGCCGTCCGAGCCGCCGAGGCCCGGCGACCAGGTCATGGCAGGTTCCGGCGACGGCGCGCAGCCGACGAGGATCGCCAGGCAGAGCGCGATCGCCCCGATCGCCGGCAGGGCGGAGGCGGCGCGGGTCACGACGCCGAGGATAGCGGGGCGGAGGCGCCGCGTCAGCCCTTCGGCACCCGGATGAGCGCGACGACCGGCACGACGAGGAGGCACGCCGCGGCGGCGACGGCGAACGCGATGAAGTACGCGCCGTGCGCGGGGAGCACGCCCGCCCCGAATCCGTCGTCGATGAGCACCGCGGAGATGATCGCCGCCGTGACCGCGGTCGAGAGCGCCATCCCGGCGGTGCGGACGACCGTGTTGACGCCGTTCGCCTCGGAGCTCTGCTCGCGGGGCACGAGCGCCAGCACGAGGGCGGGCATCGAGGCCATGCCGAACGACAGCCCGACCGTGACGATGGCGTTCGCGATGACGAAGTCCCAGACGGAGCTGTGGGACAGGGCGAGCTGCAGGTAGGCGACCGCGAGGACGACTCCCCCGACGCCCAGCGTCCACGCGGCGCCGATCCGGCGGATGAACCACGTCGCGGCGTACGGCGCCAGGATCGCGAGCAGGATCGACGGCGCTCCGACCAGGCCGGCCGTGAGGACCGTGTCGCCGAGTCCGTATCCGGTCTCGATCGGGGCGACGATCAGCTGCGGCATCGTGACGAGGATCGTGTACATGCCGAAGCCGAAGAGCAGCGCGGCGAGGTTGGTCAGGAGCAGCGGGCGCGAGCCGAGCAGGCGGATGTCGACGAGCGGAGAACGTCGTCGCGTCTCGTACCAGCCCCAGAGCGCGAGGATCGTGAGCCCGCCGATCAGGCAGCCGAGCGTCGCACCGCTCGCCCAGCCCCATGATGAGCCGTTGGAGACGCCGAGCAGCACGCCGACGAGCCCGAGGACGAGGCCGATCGCGCCGATCGGGTCGAACCGCGTCCCGGGCTGACCCGGGTCGTTCGGCACCCAGAGCGCGACCGTCACCGCCGCGATGACGCCGAGGCCCGCGCTGCCCCAGAAGAGCGCCTGCCACGACAGGTGCTCGGCGACGAAGCCGGCGATCGCCGAGCCGAACCCGCCGGAGATCTGGGCCATCACGGTGACGGCGGCGATTCCGCGGATGAGGCGCCGCCCGTCGCCGCCGTCGCGCAGGATCCCGAATGCGATCGGCACGGTCGCCACCGCGAAGCCCTGCAGCGCACGGCCGATGATGAGCGTGATGATCTCCTGCGCGAGCGCTGCGATCACGGAGCCGACGACGAGGATCGCGAGGCACACGAGCAGCAGCCGGCGCTTGCCGTACATGTCGGCGAGCCGGCCCATCAGGACGCTCGCGACGGCGCCGGAGAGCAGCATCGCGGTGAAGATCCAGGTCGCGGCCGCGGGCGTGGTGTGCAGGTACTCCGGGACGCGCCCGATGATCGGGACGGCGATCGACTGGACCAGGGTCCCGAGCAGTGACGCGTACGCGACGGCCGCGACGACGAGTCCCCAGCGACGCCCCGATTGCACCACTCGACGCTATCCCAGCCTGACCGACGGTCTGACAATCGGTGGACCCCTCCGCCATGGCATGTCGCGGGCGCGGCCGCGCCGAGGTCGAATAGCCTCGGGCGGTGAGCTTCGAGGATCGCTACGGACCCGACGTCCTCGCGGGCGACTGGCGTGCCGCCGGCCGCCGTGTCGTGCCGGATCTCGCCGTCGAGCCCGGCCTCGTCGTCGAGGTGGCCGAGGGCGGCTGGACGGGCGCGATCGTCGGAACCGAGAAGGCGACGGTCGCGCTCGAGGACCGACTCGGGCGGGTGCGATGGTTCCCGCTCGGATCCGGGTTCCTCGTCGATGGCGCGCCCGTGCGGCTCGTGATGCCGAAGGCGACCCCGAAAGGGCCCGCCAGGACCGCATCCGGCTCGATCGCGGCGCCGACCGCGCGCGCTCGCGTCGCCCGCGGCAGTCGGATCCTCGTCGAAGGACGCCACGATGCCGAACTCGTCGAGCGGGTGTGGGGCGACGACCTGCGTGCCGAGGGCGTCGTCGTCGAGTATCTGGAAGGCGTCGATCACCTCGCGTCGTTCCTCGACGACTTCCAGCCGGCGATCGGACGCCGCGTCGGGGTGCTCGTCGATCACCTGGTGCCGGGCTCCAAGGAGTCACGGATCGCCGACGAGGTCGCCCGCTCCCGGAACGGCGCGCACACGCTCGTCCTCGGGCATCCCTATGTCGACGTCTGGCAGGCGGTCACGCCCCGCGCCCTCGGCATCGAGCGCTGGCCGGACGTGCCTCGGGGCGTGGAGTGGAAGCACGGCATCTGCGAGGCCTTCGGCTGGCCGCACGCGAGCCATGCGGACATCGCGGCCGCCTGGCGGCGGATCCTCGGCGCCGTCGACAGCTACGCCGACCTGGAGCCCTCGCTCCTCGGCCGTGTGGAGGAGCTCATCGACTTCGTCACCGCGTCGTAGTCGAGGCCCGGGCTAGGACTAGGACTAGGACTAGCTGAACTGGGCGAGGAACGCGGCGAGCTTCGACTCGTAGGACTGCGGGTCGACGTTCCAGCTCTGGATGTGCCCCGCCCCGGCGACCGGCACGTACTGGGCGTCCGGCAGCGAGTCCGCGAACTGCTGGCTCTCCGCCGGCGGCACGAGCGGATCGGCCAGCCCTTGGAAGAGCAGGATCGGCAGCCGCGCGAACGTCTCCGTCTGGTCGAGTTCGTCGAGCACGCCGAGATCGATGCCGCCGCGCCAGGACACGGCGAGCTTGAGCAGACTGCTGAACGCGCCGAGATAGAGCCGGTCCGCCTGGTTCTGCAGCACGCCGGCCCAGTTGAGGACGGGCGCGTCGAGCACCATGCCGATCACCCGGTCGGCGTATTCCGACTGGTGCATGAACTGGGTGACGATGCTGCCGCCCATCGAGTCCCCATAGAGGACGAACTCGGTCGCCCCCTGCTCGACCGCGTACTGCGCCGCCGACTCGAGGTCGTTCCACTCGGTCTCGCCGAGCGCGAAGAGTCCGTTCGGGCTGGGCGGCGCACCCACGTCGTTCCGGTAGCTGATGATCAGCGCCGGCAGGCCCGCGTCGACGATCGTCGACAGCGGGCGAAGCGCGCTCTGGCGAAGGCCGTCGATGCCGTGCACGAAGAGCACCCACGTCGAGCCGTTGCCGTCGACCTGCCACGCCGGCATCGACCCGAGCTGGCCCTGGATGTCGACCGTCGTGAACGGGATGCCGAGCGCGCTCTGCGGATCGCCGCTCCAGATGTTCGGGTTGAGCAGGACCTTGGTGCCGACCGGCAGGTCGCCCTGGATCGACGAGATCGGCCGTGTCACGGAGTCCGCGGTCGATGCGGAGACCGGGCCGACGATCGCGGCGCCGGTCTGCGGACCCGCCGCCGTGTCCCACACCAGCCCGTAGGTCCCGACCCGCTCGCCGGCAGCGGTCTTGGACAGCGTGACCTCGTCGTCGGTGAGCGCGATGACCTCGCCGGCGGCCGTCGTCATGCCGTGATGCGGTGTGAGGAGTGCCTGCGCACCGAGCAGCGGGATCCCGACCGCCGCGAGGAGCAGGACGAATGCGATCGAGCCGGCGACGATCCAGGGCCAGCGATGCCGCTTGCGCACCATCTCACCGCGTACTGCTCTCGCCACCCGGACACCCCCCAAGAGTGAGCAAAACCCCCAGAGATCCGGGGGTTTCGGTGGGCGATACTGGGATCGAACCAGTGACCTCTTCCGTGTCAGGGAAGCGCGCTACCGCTGCGCCAATCGCCCTCTGTCGTGCTCTCAGAGGAATATTCAGTTGTGTGTACGCTCTCGCGCTGCGAGGTGACGACCGGATTCGAACCGGTGTACACGGCTTTGCAGGCCGTTGCCTCGCCTCTCGGCCACGCCACCGTGGTTGAGATCGTCCTGCAGGACTTCCTCGAGCGGATGACGAGATTCGAACTCGCGACCCTCACCTTGGCAAGGTGATGCGCTACCACTGCGCCACATCCGCACGCCCCGGTTTCCCGGTGCCCGACTACGTTACCCGATGCCGAGGACCCTGACCAAACTGTGACGGGCGAGTCGGCGCGCCGCGGCTGTGGCAAGATGGACTGGCCCTGAAGTCAGGGGCGATTGGCGCAGTTGGTAGCGCGCTTCGTTCACACCGAAGAGGTCGTCGGTTCGAGTCCGGCATCGCCCACCCGAGAAGTCTCCATCGCTAGCAAAGGCCTACTTGCTGTGCGCCGTAGGTGGCTTGTTCGACGGTGTACTTGTCCCCGTATTCGGACGAGAGCTGATCGATCAATCCGTCGCAGGAGAACCCCATCATGTCGAGATACGACTGCGCACTCTTAGCTGCTTGCGCATTCCAGTCGACGTTCAAGCTGTCGACCGCGACTGTCGCGTCTTCAAGAGGGAACTGATCGCCATACTCGGACGAAAGCTGATCGATGAGGCCCTGGCGCGAGAAGCCCATGAACCGGAGATACGACTCGGCCGAACGAACAGCAGCCTGCTGAGACACCGTCAGAGTCGACGCCGGCACTTCGGCGACGGGCGCCTCCGCGACGGGCTCCGTCTCGGGCTGGGCCGTGGATTGCGTAGGAGCCACGATGGGCGCATCAACACTACTGCCGCGTGGAAGCGCACTACAGGAGGCAAGGCCCCCGACCAGACTGAGCGCGATGATCGGAACGAGCAGGACGACTTTGCTTTTCACCATGACCTCCATTGGATGGTGCGCCGTTGCGGTCGAATACCGATTCCGCAACATGACCCCTATCGACGCACTGGGAAGAGATTGCGTCGCGGCCCCCCGCGCCACTCTTCCGAGGATCGCCTGCAGGAGGAACCCCCCGTTCAGGGCGACGACTTGTCGTCGAAGCGCGTACGCGCGTCAGTCCCGCGCGTTCGCGTCGATGTACGCGCGCACCTCGACCGAGTCGGGTCCGACCTCGAGGTAGACGACGGAGTCGCCGCGTGACGGATCGCGGAACGCCGTGAGCGCCGGGGTGCTCCCCTGCCCGACCCAGCCGGCGGACGCCAGGGCATCCGCATATCCGGGCAGCTGCCCCGCCCGCGCGAGGCAGCGCAGCAGTAGGAAGTCGGCCACGCAGTACTGCGCCTCGACGCCGGGCACCGGCGCCTGGCCGGGCGTCGAGGAGCTCCAGGGCGCGGGATCCGATGCTCCGGCGCCTGGCATGACGTCGGCGGTACCGCTGAACCCCTGCCCGGCGAGTCCCGCATCGCGCGGCGGCGCCTCGAGGACCGCGCGGATGACGAGCTCCGGCGCCCGCCCCTCATAGTCGCCGGTCGAGCCGACGTAGAGCGTCCAGGACGGATGCTCCGCGTGCACATAGGTCCAGAGATCCTGCCCGACGACCTCGAGCTCCTCGTCGTAGCGCGACCAGCCGCTCGACTCGAGCACCGCAGCATAGGCGGATCGCATCGCATGGAAGTCGGGCCCGTCGCCGAGCCACGCCTCGCAGGCGACGGCTGTGAGCCAGAGGTCGCAGCCGCTGCGCCGCTCCCAGCCGCGCTCCTGCGGCAGCGGGATCCTGGCATCCCAGGCTGGACCTGCGGGGTCCGCGCCCATCGACTCGCGAGCGGCCGCGGCCGCGCGGACCTCCGCCTCGAAGGCGTCGAAGTCGGTCGTGGTCTCGTACACGTCGGGCCCGCTCGTCGCGCAGGCCGCGAGCACCGGCACCGCGACCAGCACGATGGCGAGCCCTGCGGACAGGACTCGCCATCGTGTGGTGCGCATGCGGGAAACGCTAGCGCGCGATGTCGATCACTCGACGAGCGCGTAGCCCTCCTCGCCGTGGACCGCGACGTCGACGCCGGCGATCTCGTCCTCGTTCTTGACCCGGAAGCCGATCGTCTTCTCGATCGCGAAGCCGATGATCCAGGCGACGACGAAGGAGTAGACGGCGACCGCGAGCGAGGCGATGACCTGGAGGAGCAGCTGCTCGCCGCCCGCACCGTAGATGAGGCCGGTGTCGATCGCGAAGAACCCGAGGTACCAGCAGCCGATGAAGCCGCCGATCATGTGTATGCCCACGACGTCGAGCGAGTCGTCGAAGCCGAGCTTGTACTTGAGCTCGACGGCGAGGGCGCAGAGCGCACCCGCGACGATGCCGAGGACGAGCGCCCAGCCGGGCTCGAGGTTCGCGCAGGACGGCGTGATCGCGACGAGACCGGCGATGGCGCCGGACGCGGCGCCGACCGACGTCGCCTTCCCGTCCTTGATCTTCTCGATGACGATCCAGCCGAGGATCGCGGCAGCGGTCGCACCGATCGTGTTGACGACGATGAGGCCCGCGGCGGAGTCCGGTCCGAGCAGCGAGAACGTCCCCTCAGCGCCGGCGTTGAAGCCGAACCAGCCGAACCAGAGGATCGAGGCACCGAGCAGCGTGAGCGGCACGTTGTGCGGCTTGTGCGCGCCCTTCGCGAAGCCGACGCGCTTGCCGAGCACGAGCGCGAGCGCGAGCGCGGCCGCACCGGCGTTGATGTGGACCGCCGTGCCGCCCGCGTAGTCGATGACGCTCGCGTCGAAGCCGAGGTTCGCGCCGAGGTTGAGGATCCAGCCGTCACCCCACACCCACGCGGCGACCGGGAAGTAGACGAGCGTCGCCCACAGGCCGGCGAAGATCAGCCAGGAGCCGAACTTCGCACGGTCGGCGATCGCGCCCGAGATGAGCGCGGTCGTGATGATCGCGAAGGTCGCGCCGAACGCGGCGCCGATGAGCGTCGTCGCATCGAGGCCCGCGAGCGCGAAGTTCTCGGTGAACGGGTTGCCGGAGAACGCGAAGCCCCCCGCGTCGGCACCGAGGCTCATGTTCCAGCCGTAGAGAATCCACAGCACGGCGATCAGGCCCATCGCGCCGAAGCTCATCATCATCATGCTGACGACGGACTTGGCCTTGACCAGTCCGCCGTAGAAGAAGGCGACGCCGGGGGTCATGAAGACGACGAGCGCGGTCGCCGCTATCGACCAGGCGAAATTTCCACTGTCCATGGAGTTCCAGAACCTCTCGTGTTGTTGCGGTGAGGACGTCCCGCCCCGCTCGGGCGCGACACGCCACTGCGTGACGGGAGTCAGTCTCCACAGCGCACGTTTCGCGAACCGTCGAGTTGTGTTTCGCGGCTGTTACGAGTTCAGGGCGTTTTCTCAGCTAACGGCGAGGGTCTCGATGACGACCCAGGTCACGACCGCGACGATCGCGAGGAAGGCGATGCAGCTCCCGGCGAGCACCCACGGCCAGACGGGCGGGCGATTGCGCGGGAACTGCGCATGCTGCGGCCGATAGTCCGGGTCGAACGCGATCGACTCCGGCAGCCGCTCGCCGAGCGGGAACGACGAGGCGAAGTGGTCGGTCCAGTTCGCGCCGTCCCAGTAGCGCAGTCGGCCGGGATGCTGCCCGTCGTCGTACCAGCCGGGCGAAGCCGTGCTCATGCCAGCACGCTACTCCGTGAGTCCCGGAGTGCCGGTGCAGTAGCCGGGGGCGCTCGAGTCGAGCTCGACATCGGCCGGGAATGCGTCGCTGCCGAGCATCTCGACGCGCCATCGCCCACGCTCGAAGACGGTCGCGATCGCAAAGCAGTTCGAGTTCGTGGAATCGCGTCCTGTCTGGACGAGGATGCCGAGCACTGTCGCCCCGCGCTCGGTCGCGAACGTCTGCGTCGGCTGGAACGCCACCGTGCCCTCGTAGCTGTCCTCGTCGAGCGCACCGCAGTAGTAGTCGCGCATCGACTCGCCGAGCGTCGTCGTCGTCGCCGCGAGGATCTTGTCGCAGTCCCGCTCGTTCGTGCCCGCGATGAGCTGGTTGATCGCGTTCGTCGGCGAGTCACCGCCGAACACGCCGCCGAGCGCGAGTCCCCCGAGCGTCGCGCCGGCGACCACGACCACGAGGAGCGGCGCGAGCCAGGCCCAGTAGCGGCGCGGCCGGCTACCGGCGGTGCCCGGTGCGGGCGGTGCGGGCTGCTGGTTGATGACGGGCGGATGGAAGTGCTCCGTCCACTGCTCGCCATCCCAGTAGCGCTGCTGTCCGGGGTGCTGGCCGTCGTCGTACCAACCGGCCGGGGCCGTGGGCGTGCTCACACGTGACTCCTGTCGTCGATCCGCTGCGAGCCTATCGACGATGGCGGGTCAGGCGAGGGTGCCGCTCGTCAGCGCGACGAGGCGGGAGATCGCCCGCAGGTACTTCTTCCGATATCCGCCCGCGAGCATGTCGGCCGGGAAGATCTCGTCGAGCGGGGTGCCGCTCGCGACGATCCGGACGCGCGCGTCGTAGAGGCGGTCGACGAACGCGACGAACCGCAGCGCATCGGTCTGGTTGTGGAACTCGTGGACGCCGGTGATGCCGACCGCCGAGAGACCTGCGACGAGCGCGACGTAGTTGGCGGGGTGGACCTGGGCGAGGTGGTCGAGGATCGCATCGAACGGGTCGAACGTGACGTTCCCTTCGATCCGCTCGAGCGCCGCGGCCACGTCGTGCGTCTCGACCGCGTGCTCTCCCGTGTCGCGGCGACGGTAGTCCAGGCCGTCGATGCGGACGGTCTGGAAGCGCGCCGAGAGCGCGTCGATCTCGCGCAGGAAGTCCTGCGCCGCGAAGCGTCCCTCACCGAGCGCCTGCGGCGGCGTGTTGCTCGTCGCCGCGATGCGGGTGCCGGTCGCGGCGAGCTCGCCGAGCACTCGATTCATCAGGCGGGTGTCGCCAGGATCGTCGAGCTCGAACTCGTCGATGCACAGCAGCTTCGTGCCCTGCAGCAGATCGACGGCGTTCTGGAAGCCGAGCGCTCCGACGAGCGCCGTGTACTCGATGAAGGTGCCGAAGTACTTCCGGCCCTTGGTCGCGTGCCAGAGCGCCGCGAGCAGGTGGGTCTTGCCGACGCCGAACCCGCCGTCGAGGTAGATGCCCGGCTTCGCGGGCTCCGCCTTCTTGCGGAACCAGCCGCCGCCCGCGGGCCCGCCGGCGATGAAGGTCCGGACGGCTTCGACCGCCGCGGCCTGCGAGGGGTAGTCGGGGTCGGGACGGTAGTTGTCGAGCGATGCGCCCTCGAACTGGCGAGGCGGCTCGAGCTGCTCGAGGAGTTGCTCTCCCGTGAGCCTCGGGAAGCGCGTCGTGATGCTCAGCGCGCCCTCGATCGTCACCGGAAGAGCCTAACGTCCCGGCTTAGGGCGTTCGCGTCAGCCACTCTCCGATCAGCGCGTTGTAGCGCTCCGGATCGGCGTTCCAGGAGCGGATGTGACCGGCGCCGGGGAACTCGGCGTACTCGACGATGTCGGGACGCTGCGCCTCGAAGCGCCTCGCGACCGCGACCGGCGTCGTCGGGTCGTCGTCGCCCTGGATGAGCAGGATCGGATGCGAGAGCCGCCGCGCGAAGTGCTCCACCGCGAGCTCCCGCATCGGGATCGGCTCCCCCAGCCCGACGAGCCGCGAGGTGAGCTCGCCTTTGAGGATGCCCTCCGCCATGGGGCCGATCGGCACCGGGTAGCGGGCGAGCCGGACGTACGCCGCGAGGATCGCGTGCCAGTCCAGCGCGGGCGAGTCGAGGATGACCCGTTCGACGCGCGGCGCGAGTTGTGAGCGCAGCAGCGTCTGCAGCACCGTCCCGCCGCCCATCGACCAGCCGGCGAGCACGATCCGTTGCGCCCCGCGCTCGAGCGCGAAGCGGATCGCGGCCTCGACGTCGCGCCACTCGGTCGCGCCGAGGTGGAACTTGCCGTCGGGCGCATCGGGGGCCCCGACGTCGTTGCGGTAGCTCACGACGAGGCTCGACCAGCCGGCCGCGCGCACCGCGGGCACCGCGCGCAGCGGCTCGAGCCGGTTCGAGCGCCAGCCGTGGACGAGGATCACGGTGTCGCACCAAGGCGTGGATTCCTCCGGCGGAATGAACCAGGCCGGCATCGGCCCGACCTCACTCGGCACGAGCAGATGCTCGACGGGCAGGCCGGCGGCGGCCGGCTCCCGCCAGTAGGACCCGGTGAGCCGGCAGGGCATGCCGGGGACGGGGTGACCGAACTCGAGCAGGTCGACCCGGCGGGTCACGGTGGTCCGCGTCTCGGCCACGACGTCGCCGACCCGCAGATAGCCCCGGTCGTCGTCGAACCAGAGTCCGAACCGTCCCGGGCGTGCGGCGTCGACGTAGCGCTCGATCGTGATGGTGTCGTCGGAGAACGCGATGACGCGGCTCGGTCGCTCGGGGTGGCGCGCACGCCGCACGACCTGCCAGGCGTAGGTGAACGCCATCGCCCCGAGGCCCGCGATCGCGGCGCCCCCGAGGACGCCGGCGCCGGTCGCGATCGCTGTCCTGAGCCGCATGCCACTCCTTCCGGCGGCGCGCCTCGGCGCGCTCGTTCGGCTCGAATCGTAGTCTTGCCGAGTGACCGACTCGTCCGTGCACCCGCCGGACCGCTGGGCGGCAGCGCTCGCGTCCCTCACTGCGGCGCGCCCGCGCGAGGACCTCCGCTTCGAGGAGATCCCCGCACCGACCGGGCTCGCGCCGCACGCGCAGGCCTACGCAGCGGATGTCCAGCCGCCGCAGCACGGCATCGACACCGAGCTCGGCACCGGCCGCTTCATCGTGCTCCACGACCCGGAGATGCCGGAGGCCTGGGGCGGGGACTTCCGCGTGGTCTGCTACGCGCAGGCCCCGCTCGAGCGCGACATCGGCTCCGATCCGCTCCTGTCCGAAGTGGCATGGTCCTGGCTCGTCGACGCGCTCGGCGACCGCGGGGCTCGCTATCACTCGGCGAGCGGGACCGCGACGACGATCCTGTCGACCGGGTTCGGCGGCCTCGCCGACCAGGGCAGCGGTGCGCAGCTCGAGCTGCGCGCCTCCTGGACGCCGAACGACCTGGACCTCGGCCGGCAGCTCGAGGCCTGGGGCGACTTCCTCTGCCTCCTCGCCGGTCTGCCGCCCTCGACCGATGGGGTATCGCTGCTCGCCCCCCGCCGGAGCGCTCGTGGGCGATGAGCCGGAGCCCGTCGGCTCGCACGAGTCGATTCCGGACTCGACGGGACCGATCCGCCGGGCCATCGAGGACCGCGGGGAGTACCTCGACGCGGTCGAGGCGATCCGCGCGGGCGAAGGACCGGTGGCGATCGACGCGGAACGCGCCTCGGGCTTCCGCTACTCGCAGCGCGCCTATCTGATCCAGGTCTTCCGGCGCGGCGCGGGCTCGTTCCTCTTCGATCCCCCTGCGATCGGCGGCGACCTGCACGAGCTCGGCGATGCGAACGGGGACGAGTGGATCATCCACGCGGCATCGCAGGACCTCACCTGCCTGCGCGAGGTGGGCATTCATCCGACGACGCTCTTCGACACCGAGCTCGCCGCCCGGCTGCTCGGCATGGACCGGGTCGGTCTCGGGCCGGTCGTCGAGGAGCTCCTCGGCATCCATCTGGCGAAGGCGCACTCCGCCGTCGACTGGTCGACGCGGCCGCTGCGCGACGAGTGGCTCGAGTACGCGGCGCTCGACGTCGAGCTCCTCGTCGACGTGCGGGACATCCTCGTCCAGCGACTCGACGAGGCGGGCAAGTCCGAGTTCGCGGCGCAGGAGTTCGCCGCGACCCTCACCCGCGACTTCAATCCCCCGCGCAGCGACCCGTGGCGCAAGATGAGCGACCTGCACACGGTGCGCGGCCAGCGCGGCCTCGCGGTCGCACGCGAGCTCTGGATCGCGCGCGACGAGTGGGCCCAGGAGACGGATATCGCCCCGGGGCGACTCGTGCCCGACAAGTCGCTCGCCGCGGCGGCCCGCACCCTCCCGGCGTCCAAGCGCGACCTCGCGGAGATGAAGGACTTCAACGGACGCGCGAGCCGGAGCCAGATCGACCGCTGGTGGGCGGCGATCGAGCGGGGCCGAACGACGGAGGAGCTGCCCCCGATCCGGGTGCCCGGCGACGCGCTGCCGCCCATCCGCGCCTGGGCGGACCGCAACCCGGCGGCCGCCGCCCGCATCGGGCTCGCTCGTGACGCGATCGCCGAGCTCGCGGAGGAGTTCGCGATCCCCGTAGAGAATCTGCTGACGCCCGAGTACCTGCGCCGTGTCGCGTGGGCGCCACCCGAGCCGGCGACGCCGGAGGCGATTGGAGAGGCGCTCAAAGCACTCGGCGCCAGGCCCTGGCAGATTGCGCTTACCTCACAACGAATATCGGATTCATTTAGCGCGGCCTAACATCGGATTCGGAGCGATCATCGCTTCCGTATTCGCATTCTGGAGGCATTGTGGCCGAGCGCACCGAAGTCGTCTTCGCCGATGGGGCCCGCACCCCGTTCGGGCGGGCCGGCGAGAAGGGCCAGTACTGGAACACGAGGTCCGACGACCTCGTCGTCAAGGCGATCGTCGGGCTCCTGGAACGCTACCCGGAGCTCCCGAAGGACCGGATCGAGGAGGTCGCGATCGCCGCGACCACCCAGGTCGGCGACCAGGCGCTCACGATCGGTCGCAGCGCGGCGATCCTCGCGGGCCTTCCGAAGAGCGTGCCCGGCTACGCGATCGACCGGATGTGCTCCGGCGCGATGACGGCCGTGACGAACGTCGCCGGTGCGATCGCGTTCGGCGCCATCGACGTCGCGATCGCCGGCGGCGTCGAGCACATGGGACGTCACCCGCTCGACGGCGCCTTCGTCGACCCCAACCCGCGCTTCGTCGCCGAAGGCCTCGTGAGCCCCGACGCGCTGAACATGGGCGTCACGGCCGAGCGCATCCACGATCGCTTCCCGCAGCTCACCAAAGAGCGGGCCGACGCCTATGCGGTCGCCTCGCAGCAGAAGACCGCTGCGGCGTACGCCGCGGGCAAGATCCAGCCGGACCTGATCCCCGTCGCGATCAAGTCCGAGGCCGGCTGGGGCCTCGCGACGGCCGATGAGGGCATGCGGCCGGAGACCACGCTCGAGGGCGTGCGAGACCTACGGACGCCGTTCCGCCCGCACGGCCGCGTCACCGCCGCGACCTCGTCCCCGCTCACCGACGGCGCGACCGTCTCGCTCATCACCTCCGTCGGTGCCGCCCGCGAGCTCGGCCTGCCCGCCAAGATGCGGCTCGTGAGCTTCGCGTTCGCGGGCGTGGAGCCCGAGGTCATGGGCCTCGGCCCGGTGCCGTCGACGGAGAAGGCGCTGCGCAAGGCGGGGCTGTCGATCGACGACATCGGCCTCTTCGAGCTCAACGAGGCGTTCGCCGTCCAGGTGCTCTCGCTCCTCGACCACTTCGGCATCGCCGATGACGACCCCCGCGTCAACGTGTGGGGCGGGGCGCTCGCCGTCGGTCACCCGCTCGCCGCTTCCGGCGTCCGGCTCATGATCCAGCTGGCCCGCCAGTTCGAGGAGCGCCCCGACGTCCGCTACGGCCTGACCGCGATGTGCGTCGGCCTCGGCCAGGGCGGATCGGTCATCTGGGAGAACCCGCACTTCGACGGAAAGAAGCACTGACGGTGGCGAAGCAAACCAAGGTCTCCGACCAGTACGCCGACATCGACTTCTCCGCGCTCGTCGCAGGCAGCGAGGACGAGGTCGTCTCGCGTTCGTTCGTCCGCGACGTGCCGCTGGCCAGTGGCAAGACGCTCGCGCTCATCACGCTCGACAACGGCAGGGATCACACCCGACCGAACACGCTCGGCCCCGTGAGCCTGCTCGAGCTGAACGGCGTGCTCGACGACCTCACGGAGCGCGCGAGCCGAGGGGAGATCGACGCGATCGCCGTGACCGGCAAGCCGTACATCCTCGCCGCGGGCGCCGACCTGTCGAAGATCGAGCTGCTCGCCGATCGGGAGAGCGCGCTGCGGATCGCCCAGCTCGGCCACTACGTCTACGCCAAGCTGACCGAGACGGGGGTGCCGTCGTTCGCCTTCATCAACGGCCTCGCGCTCGGCGGCGGACTCGAGATCGCGCTGAACTGCGACTACCGCACGATCGACTCCTCGGCGGCCGCCGTGGCGCTCCCCGAGGTGTTCCTCGGGATCATCCCGGGCTGGGGCGGCGCGACGCTGCTCCCGAACCTGATCGGGATCGAGCACGCGATCGAGGTCGTCATCTCGAACCCGCTCAAGCAGAACCGGACCCTGCGACCTGCGCAGGTCAAGGAGCTCGGCATCGCCGACGCGATCTTCCCCCCGGTCAGCTATCTCGAGGACTCGCTGCGCTGGGCCGATGGGGTCCTGAACGGCAGGATCAAGGTCGAGCGGCCGAACCAGCCCGGGACCATCGAGAAGACCGTCAAGTGGCCGATCGCGGTCAAGATCGCGCGCAAGACGCTGCAGGACCGCATCGGCACCGTCCCGAAGTCGCCGTACGCGGCGCTCGAGCTGCTCGCCGCCGCCCCCAAGCGGTCGAAGGCCGAGGGCTTCGCCGCCGAGGACGAGCTGCTCGCCGATCTCATCTCCGGCGACCAGTTCCGCGCCTCGATCTACGCGTTCAACCTCGTGCAGCGCCGCGGCAAGCGGCCGGTCGGCGCACCCGACAAGGAGCTCGCGCAGAAGGTCACGAAGGTCGGCATCATCGGCGCGGGGCTCATGGCCCAGCAGTTCGCGCTGCTCTTCGTCCGCCGGCTGCAGGTCCCCGTCGTCATCACCGACCTCGACCAGGGACGCATCGACAAGGGCATCGCCTACATCCACGGCGAGCTCGAGTCGCTCCACGGGAAGGGCCGGCTCTCCTCCGACGACCTGAACAAGCTCAAGGCACTCGTGACCGGGACCACCGACAAGGCCGACTTCGCCGACGCCGACTGGGTCATCGAGGCCGTCTTCGAGGAGACCGCGGTGAAGCAGCAGGTCTTCGCCGAGGTCGAGCAGCACATCCGCGAGGACGCGATCCTCGCGACGAACACGTCGTCGCTCTCGGTCGACGAGATCGGCGCGAAGCTGCGGCACCCTGAGCGGCTCGTCGGATTCCACTTCTTCAACCCCGTCGCGATCATGCCGCTCGTCGAGGTCGTCGACGCACCGAAGACCTCGGAGGCGGCGCTCGCGACCGCCGTCGCGGTCGCGGCGAAGCTCAAGAAAACGGCGGTCATCACGAAGGACGGGACCGGCTTCGTCGTCAACCGCCTGCTCACGCGCCTCTTCTCCGACGCGATGGAGGCCGTCGAGGCGGGCACGCCGTTCGAGACGGTCGTCGAGGCGCAGCAGCCCTTCGGCTTCCCGATGGACCCGTTCGTCCTGCTCGACCTGGTCGGGCTCAAGGTCGGCCAGCACGTCCTCGACACCCACGCCGCTGCGTTCCCCGATCGCTACAAGGCGTCCGCGGCCCTCGCCGAGCTCGCCGACACCGGTGCACTCGTCGACAAGGACGAGAAGGGCAACCCGAAGGGCATCTCGAAGCTCGCGCGGGAGATCGTCGCGAAGCACGTCAAGCCCGGATCGAAGCCCTTCACGGCTGAGGAGCTGCGCCGCAAGATCGAGGACGGCCTCGCCGACGAGGCGCACCGCATCCTCCAGGAGGGCATCGTCACGGCGCCGGAGGACATCGACCTCGCGGTCATCACCGGCGCGGGCTGGCCCTTCCAGATGGGCGGCGTGACCCCATACCTCGACCGCGTCGGCGCGTCCGAACGCGTCTTCGGCGACACCTTCCACCACCCCGTGATCAAGGGCGTCTCCTAGCCGCACGACGATGCGGTGCCCCGCCATCTCACGAGATGCGCCAGGATGGGGCCATGACCCGTCCCTCCCCTCGCGCCAGCGACCCCGCCGCGTTCTCCGCCGGTGAGGCGATCGCCGGCGGCGCCCTGACGCTCGCCGCCTACCTCGTCGTCTCGTTCTTCTGGTACTGGCTCGTCACGGTGCTCTCCATGAGCGGCGCCATCGGGAACGACGCGCTCGGCGGCGGCTGGGTCTGGGCGTACTTCGTCTGGATCTACGGTGCGATGACCGCGTTGCCCGCCGCGATCGTCGGCACGGTGACCGCCTCCCTCATCGGCCGGGCGATGCGGCACCGGGCGTCCTTCCCGCTGCACCTCGTCGTGCACGCCGCGCATGCGTACGTCATCGGGGCGCTCGCGACCGTCGTCTGCCTGCTCGTCATGCAGGCCGAGCCGGGCGTCGGAGGATTCCTCTTCTACCCGCTGCTCTGGGGCGGTCCGGCCACCGCGATCGCGGCGCTCATCGGCTGGCGTTCGATCGTCGCGATCGCCCGGCACCGGGACGCCAAGCGTCTCGCGGTCGCGAATGCCTGACGAGCTGGACGCGAACGGCGGCCTGCTGTCCAGCAGAGGGGCCATTCGCGCCCACTGCTAAGGGCGTCACGGCCCTAACGCATCACGTCCCAGTGATGTCGACCGATTCCGTGATCGCACGCTCCTGAGCCGACGGGAGCGGCCGGGCGATCGGCAGCCGTTGGCCGAGCACCTGCGCGGTGACGTCTCGGGCGATCGCCTGTGCCGTGAGGCCGGTCTGCTCCAGGATGAAGTCCCGGGAGCCATGGTCCAGGAACTCGTCAGGCAGCCCCCGCTCGTCGACGGCGGTGTCGATGCCCGCGGCTCGCAGGTCCTGCCGGATGCGGGTGCCGATGCCCCCGACCCGGATGCCGTCCTCGAGCGTGACCGCGAGCCGGTGCGCGCCCGCGAGCTCGACGACCGAGCGCGGCACGGGGACGATCCAGCGCGGATCCACGACCGTCGCGCCGATCCCCTGCTGCGCGAGACGCTCGGCCACCTCGAGCCCGAGCTTCGCGAAGGACCCGACCGCGACGATGAGCACGTCCTTGTGCGCCGCCTCGCGGAGCACGTCGACGCCGTCGGCGGTGCGGCGCTGCGCCGGGATCTCCTGGATCGCCGTGCCCTTCGGGAAGCGGACCACCGTCGGGGCGTCCTGCACCGCGACCGCCTCGCGCAGCTCCTCGCGCAGCGTGACCGCGTCGCGTGGGCTCGCGATCCGGATGCCGGGGACGACCTGCAGGATCGCGAGGTCCCAGACGCCGTGATGCGAGGGTCCGTCCGGGCCGGTGACGCCGGCACGGTCGAGCACGAAGGTGACGCCCGCGCGGTGCAGGGCGACGTCCATGACGATCTGATCGAACGCGCGGTTCGCGAACGTCGCGTACATCGCGACGACGGGGTGCATCCCGCCGAACGCGAGGCCGGCCGCGGAGGTCACGGCGTGCTGCTCGGCGATGCCGACGTCGAACACTCGACCCGGATAGCGTTCGGCGAACTTCGCGAGGCCCGTCGGCCGCAGCATCGCCGCCGTGACGCCGACGACCTTCGGATGCTCGCGTGCGATGTCGAGGATCTCGTCGGAGAACACGCTCGTCCAGCTCGGCGCGCTCGCCCGATCGAGGGCCTCCCCCGTCTCCGGGTCGAACTGCCCGACCGCGTGGAACTGGTCGGCGGCGTCCTGGACCGCGGGGTCGAAGCCGCGGCCCTTCTCCGTGATCGCGTGCACGATGACGGGCGCGCCATAGTCCTTCGCGCGGCGCAGCGCACCGGTCAGGGCCTCGAGGTCGTGGCCGTTGACCGGGCCGAGGTACTTGATGTCGAGATTGGAGTAGAGCTCCCGGTTGTTCGTGAGCCGCGACAGGAAGCCGTGCGTCGCGCCGCGCACACCGCGATAGAGCGCCCGACCGGGGGCGCCGAAGAAGTGGAAGAACCGCTGCGTGCTGAAGTCGAGCCGCCGATAGCTGCGGCGGGTGCGCACGTCCGTGAGGAAGCGCGCCATGCCGCCGATGGTCGGCGCGTACGAGCGCCCGTTGTCGTTGACGACGATGATGAGGCGTCGCGCGTTGTCATCGGAGATGTTGTTGAGCGCCTCCCACGTCATCCCGCCGGTCAAGGCGCCGTCCCCGACGACCGCGACGACCGCCCGGTCCGACTGGCCGGACAGCTCGAACGCACGCGAGATGCCGTCCGCCCAGGACAGGGACGAGGACGCGTGCGAGGACTCCACGATGTCGTGCTCCGACTCCGAGCGCTGCGGGTAGCCGGCGAGACCGCCCTCCTGCCGCAGCCGCGAGAAGTCCTGGCGACCGGTCAGCAGCTTGTGGACGTAGGACTGGTGACCCGTGTCGAAGACGATCGCGTCGCGCGGGGAGTCGAACACCCGGTGGATCGCGAGCGTCAGCTCGACGACGCCGAGATTCGGCCCGATGTGCCCGCCCGTCTGCGAGATCTCCCGAATCAGGAACTCCCGGATCTCCTGCGCGAGCTGCTCGAGCTGCGCCGGCGTGAGCGCGTCGAGGTCGCGGGGACCGCGAATCGAATGAAGCAGACTCACGCTGACACCTTACGTCTCAGGCCTCGGAACCCTCGCCGCACCGGCACTCAACCCGTCAGGCTCACGCCACGAGTGAGCGCAGGACGTACTGGAGGATGCCGCCGTTGCGGTAGTAGTCCGCCTCACCGGGCGTGTCGATGCGCACGACCGCGTCGAACTCGACGGTCTCCTTGCCGCTCGGCGAGAACTCGCTCGGCGCCGCGACGACGTGCACGGTCTTCGGCGTGACGCCCTCGTTGAGCTGCTCGAGACCCGTGATCGACACGATCTCGGTCCCGTCGAGACCGAGCGACTCCCACGTCTCCCCCGCCGGGAACTGCAGCGGTACGACGCCCATGCCGATGAGGTTGCTGCGGTGGATGCGCTCGAAGCTCTCCGTGATGACGGCCTTGACGCCGAGGAGGCTCGTGCCCTTCGCCGCCCAGTCGCGGGACGATCCGGAGCCGTACTCCTTGCCGCCGAAGATCACGAGCGGCACGCCCTGCGCCTGGTAGTTCTGGCTCGCGTCGTAGATGAAGGACTGCGGGCCGCCGGGCTGGGTGAAGTCCCGCGTGTAGCCGCCCTCGACGACCGCGCCGTCGTTGACGGCGCTCACGAGCAGGTTCTTCAGCCGGATGTTCGCGAACGTGCCGCGGATCATGACCTCGTGGTTGCCGCGCCGCGAGCCGTAGGAGTTGTAGTCCTTGCGCTCGACGCCGTGCGCGTCCAGGTACTGGGCCGCCGGCGTGCCCGCCTTGATGTTGCCCGCCGGGCTGATGTGGTCGGTCGTGACCGAGTCGCCGAGGGTCGCCATGACGCGAGCACCCGTGATGTCCGCGACCGGCGTCAGCTCCATGGTCATGCCGTCGAAGTACGGGGGCTTGCGCACATACGTCGACTGCTCGTCCCACTCGAAGATCGGGCCGGTCGGGGTGGGCAGGTTGCGCCAGCGGTCGTCGCCGTCGAACACGGTCGCGTACTGGGTGATGAACTGGTCGCGCGAGATCGACGAGTCGATGATGTCCTGGACCTCGTCGGGCGCCGGCCAGATGTCGCGCAGATAGACCTCGTTGCCGTCGCCGTCCTTGCCGAGGCTGTCGTTCTCGAAGTCGAAGTGCATCGAGCCGGCGAGCGCGTAGGCGACGACGAGCGGAGGCGACGCGAGGTAGTTCATCTTCACGTCGGGGCTGATTCGGCCCTCGAAGTTGCGGTTGCCGGAGAGCACCGCGGTGACCGCGAGATCGTGCTCGTTGACGGCGGCCGAGACCTCCTCGATGAGCGGACCCGAGTTGCCGATGCAGATGGTGCAGCCGTAGCCGACCGTGTAGAAGCCGAGGCCCTCGAGCGACTTGTCCAGGCCCGACTTCTCGTAGTAGTCCGTGACGACCTTCGAGCCCGGGCCGAGCGTTGTCTTGACCCACGGCTTGCTCTTCAGGCCCTTCTGGACGGCGTTCTTCGCAAGCAGGCCTGCGGCGATCATGACCGAGGGGTTCGACGTGTTCGTGCACGAGGTGATCGCGGCGAGGGTCACGGCACCGTGGTCGAGGACGTACTTGCGGCCCTCGGGCGTCGTGATCCGCACGGGATTGGAGACCGGCGCGGGTCCTGCCGACGAGATGCACACGTCGCGGGTGTCGATGTCCTCCTCGCCGGGCACCGCGCCCGGGTCGGACGCCGGGAAGGAGTGCTTGCCCTCGAGGTCGACGATGTCGTCGGAGGTCGTCGGGGTCGCGTAGTTGACGATGTCCTTCTCGAACTGCTCCTTCGCCTCCGACAGCAGGATCCGGTCCTGCGGACGCTTCGGACCGGCGATCGAGGGGACGACGGTGCCGAGGTCGAGCTCCATGTACTCGCTGAACACCGGCTCGCTGTCGGCGTCGTGCCAGAGCGACTGCGCCTTCGCGTAGGCCTCGACGAGGGCGACGGCCTGCTCGTCGCGGCCGGTGAGTCGCAGGTACTCGAGCGTGACGTCGTCGATCGGGAACATCGCGGCGGTCGAGCCGAACTCCGGCGACATGTTGCCGATGGTGGCGCGGTTCGCGAGCGGCACGGAGGCCACGCCGGCGCC
>Ga0182745_1000446_pt1 | contig 46719 bp, 31 predicted proteins | sample eDN3rd30CKraftBY_FD_128523 | JGI IMG/M metagenome (GOLD analysis project Ga0182745, IMG submission 128523) | Enriched backyard soil microbial communities from Emeryville, California, USA - eDNA 3rd pass 30_C Kraft BY (version 2) (version 2) | ecosystem: Environmental > Terrestrial > Soil >...
AGTGGCAGCCGATGATGCACGCGCAAAGGCTGCGACTCAGCACGACCTGCGCGGACACATGCTGTTGCCAGGCTTCATCGATACCCAGGTCAACGGCGGCGGCGGCGTCCTGTTCAACGACAACCCCAGCGTGGAGTCGATCGACGCCATTGGCCGGGCGCACCGGCGCTTCGGCACCACCGGCTTCCTGCCCACGCTCATCAGCGATGACCTGCATGTTCTCGAGAATGCCATCCGAGCAGTTCAGGAAGCCATCCGCGCTGGCGTGCCCGGCGTACTCGGCATCCATATCGAAGGTCCGTTTCTCAACGTGCAGCGCAAGGGCGTGCACGATGCTACCAAGCTGCGCGGCCTGGACGAGACGGCCCTGAATCTGCTGACTTCACTACAAGGCGGGCGCACCCTGATCACGCTGGCGCCGGAAATGACCACGCCGCAACTGATCCGCAAACTCACCGACGCCGGCCTGATCGTCTCCGCCGGGCACAGCAACGGCACCTATGCGCAGATCAAGGCCGCCCTGGACAACGGCCTGCGGGGCTTCACCCACCTGTTCAACGCCATGTCGCAGCTCACCGGCCGCGAACCCGGCGTCGTGGGCGCCGCGCTCGACGACCCGGCGAGCTGGTGCGGCATCATTCTCGACGGCATGCACGTGGATCCGGTGGCACTGAGGATCGCGCTGCGCAGCAAACCCCGGGACCGCTTCATGCTGGTGACCGACGCCATGCCCAGTGTCGGTATCGACGGCGACGAGTTCATGCTGCAGGGCCGTCGCATCACCGTGCGCGACGGCAAATGCCTGGACGAATCCGGCACCCTCGCCGGCTCCAACCTGAACATGGCCGAAGCCGTGCGCAACGCCGCTCAGATGCTGGACATCGACCTGGGCCAGGCCGCCCGCATGGCCAGCGAATACCCCTCCGCCTTCCTCGGCCTCGACCACGAATTCGGCCGCATCGAGCCCGGCTATCGCGCCAGCCTGGTGCTGGCCGACGAGGATATGAATATTATCGAGACGTGGATCGATGGTACGGCCTGAAGCAGCGAGGATACCGCTACCGTCTTGAGCTGGCCGGCTTCTTGGCCAGCCGGCTGAAAAAGCTGGTCTCGAGCCAGTGCGGCCGCTGCGGTTCGTTGGCTACTTCGCCCAGCAAGCCCATGAGATACCGGTTGAGCTTGGCGGCTGCGACCTTGTCGACCGGCTGGTTCAGATCGTCGGCGGGCCCGTGGTAGCGCTCGGTCAGCCACGCCTTCTGGCGTTCGCCGGCCGGTGAATCAGGGGGATTCCAGCTCTTGAGTGACAGCGCCGGGATACCGTTCCTGATGAAGCTGTACTGATCGCTGCGAATGAACAGGTTGCGATCCGGCTGCGGGTCGGTCGCGGCCTTCAACCCTTCCGCCGCGGCAACCTTGGCGGCAACCGCCCCGAGCGTGCTTTCTTCCATTCCGTAGACCACCACGCCGCTCAGCGGCGACAGCGGCAGGAACATGTCGACGTTCAGATTGGCAACGATGGCACCCGCGCCAATCGAGGGTTTCGATGCGAACGCACGCGAGCCCAGCAGCCCTCGCTCTTCGCCCGTCACCGCGAGGAATACCACCGATCTGCGTGGCTTTTGCGGAGCCGATGCCATCAGCCGCGCCGTTTCGAGGATGGAGGCCACACCGGCGGCGTTATCCATGGCGCCGTTGTAAATGGGGTCACCGTTGATGGGTTTGCCGATGCCAAGATGATCGAGATGTGCGGAGAGCACCAGATACTCCGAGGCCAATTTGGGGTCGGAGCCCCGCAGTACCGCGACCACGTTCGGTGCCACCACGTTGCGGGTGACCGTGGCGACCTTGGCTTCGAGTTTGACCTTCAGCGGGAAACCCTTGATCGGCTCGCTCTTGTCGGAGAGGGCCAATACTTCCGCGAGCGTATGACCCGATTGCGCAAACAGAACCTCGGCGGCGGCTGGATCGAATGAGGCATTGAAGGCAGGGCGCGATTGATCGCGCTGCGCGGGATCCTGCAGATACATCCCCTCGGACTGGCTCAACAGGATCTGTCTCGCCCAAGGAATATCCATCGACTTGGGGTTGGCGATCGATATCGCGCCAATCGCGCCGGCACGCTCGATGGCCTTCCAGTAATCACCGCCGCGCGCATGTGCCTTCATTGCCGATGGCAGGTCCTTCGGACCGCCACCGATGGTCACGACGATCTTGCCGCGCAGATCGACGCCGGCGAAATCATCATAGTTCTTGTCCGGCAGATGCAGTCCATAACCGATGAACACCAGTTCGGCGCTCACCTTGGGCAACTGCGCCAAACGGGAGGACAGCAGCATTTGTTCGCCGACTTTCAACGGCGTGGTACGCCCTCCGCCGACCAGCGAGGCGCTGGATTGCTCGTTGCTGACCTTCTGTCCCACCAGGTGCACCGGCTGGAAATAGCCGCCAGAGCCCGCGGGCGCCAGGCCATACGCCTGGAAGCGTCCTGCAACGTAGTCCGCGGCTCGCTGATAACCCGGTGTGCCGGTAAACCGGCCTTCCATGTCATCGGCGGCCAACTTCTCGACATGGGCCCACCAAGCCTGCCCTTCGGTTTCGAGCTCCTGCGAAGGGACGGCTCCCATTGCGGCCGCACAGGCCATCATTCCAACTACGGCTGCCAACAGTGGCTTCATTTTCGATTCTCCCCCAGTCATTGCCGACACTCTCGCTCTTCAATAGCCGCGCGTACGATCGACCAGCCCGCTGACCGGCTCGCCTGCATGGAAACGCCGAATCTTCCCCGCGATCTGGCGGGCCGACGGCACTATCAACGTGACAGCCGCCACGTGGGGCGTCATTCGAACCTTGGGATGGGCCCAGAACGGATGCTCGGGCGGCAGCGGTTCCTGGCGGAACACGTCGAGCGCCGCGCCGGCCAGGTGATCATTGTCCAGCAGCTCGAGCAGTGCCTCATCCACCAGCAACCCGCCGCGCGCCACGTTGACTACGTAGGCTCCCCGCGGCAGTTGAGCCAAAGTCTCCCGGTTGAACCGGTCCTGAGTTTGCGGTGTGAGCGGCGCGAGCAGGATCAACACCCGAGTGGCTCGCAGAAATGCACCGAAATCCCCCGCTCCGCCAGTCTCCGCGTAACAAGGAAACGGCGCATCCGCCGGTGCGGTTCGGGCATAACCATGGACTGGGAAGCCGAGGACGTCGAAGGCCGCGGCCACCCGACGGCCGAGGACACCAAACCCGAACAAGCCCACCGGCCATTCCGCCAGGTCGTGGGGCGGCAACTGGCGCCAGATGCGCTCGCGTTGCTGTTGCTCGTACTCGTCACGGCGGCGCACCCACTGCATGACCGCGGTCACGCAATAATCGGACATGTGCGCCCCCATGCCGGCATCCTCCAGACGGATGATGGGTAGAGTCATGGGAAGCGTCGAACTGGCAAGTATGCGTTCCACACCGGCCCAGGCTGAAAAGAATCCGCGCAAACTATGTTGCTGAGCGAAGAACTCGGCCGAAGGCAACCATCCCGCCGCGTAGTCAGCTTGATGCGCGTAGTCCGGACTCCAGATCGCCATGTCGGCGTCGGGCAATTCCGCCGACAGCACGGCCAGCAGCTCTCGCGCCGTGTCAGGGTTCGGATGTACCACCACTACTCGCATGCCCACTGATCCCCGAAGCGCCCGAATCGCCATACTGCCCGCCGGCCGAGGCCGTGATAACGGCCCGGCCGGAGGACACATCTCATCAATAGCGGTAATGATCCGCCTTGTAGGGGCCTTCCTGCGATACGCCGATGTACTTGGCCTGGTCCGGGGTAAGCTTGGTCAAGGTCACGCCCAGCTTGGCGAGCTGCAGACGCGCCACTTTCTCATCCAGCTGCTTGGGCAACACGTACACGCCGACCGGATACTTGGCGGTGTTGGCGAACAGCTCGATCTGCGCCAGGGTCTGGTTGGCGAACGAGGAGCTCATCACGTATGAAGGATGGCCGGTGGCGCAGCCCAGGTTCACCAGGCGCCCCTCGGCCAACAAGATGATGCGTTTGCCGTCCGGGAAAATGATGTGGTCGACCTGGGGCTTGATGTTCTCCCAGGTGTACTGGCGCAGCGCGGCCACGTCGATTTCGTTGTCGAAATGGCCGATGTTGCACACGATGGCGTTGTTCTTCATCGCCTTCATGTGATCGTGGGTGATGACGTGCAGGTTGCCGGTGGTGGTCACGAAGATGTCGGCCTGGCTGGCGGCCTGTTCCATGGTCACCACGCGATAGCCTTCCATCGCCGCCTGCAACGCGCAGATCGGGTCGATTTCGGTGATCCACACCTGAGCCGACAGCGAGCGCAGCGCCTGCGCCGAGCCCTTGCCCACGTCACCATAGCCGCACACCACAGCGACCTTGCCGGCGATCATCACGTCGGTGGCCCGTTTGATGCCGTCGAGCAGCGATTCACGGCAGCCGTACAGGTTGTCGAACTTGCTCTTGGTGACCGAGTCGTTGACGTTGATGGCCGGGAACGCCAGCTTGCCGTCCTTCGCCATCTGGTACAGACGGTTGACGCCGGTGGTGGTTTCCTCGGTCACGCCCTTGATGTGTTTCAGGCGGGTCGAATACCACTTCGGGTCCTGCTTGAGCTTGGCCTTGATGGCATTGAACAGCGCGGTCTCTTCTTCGCTGCCCGGCTTGGCCAGCACGCTGGCATCGCTCTCGGCCCGCGTACCCAGGTGCAGCAGCAGCGTCGCATCGCCACCATCGTCCAGAATCATGTTCGAGTAGCCATGATCCGGCCATTCGAAGATACGGTGGGTGTAGTCCCAGTACTCATCCAGCGACTCGCCCTTGTAGGCGAATACCGGGGTGCCCTGCGCCGCGATGGCGGCAGCGGCATGGTCCTGGGTCGAGAACACGTTACACGAAGCCCAGCGCACTTGTGCGCCCAGCGCCTGCAGCGTCTCGATCAGCACCGCGGTCTGAATGGTCATGTGCAACGAGCCGGTGATACGCGCGCCCTGCAACGGCTGCGCCTTGGCGAACTCCTCGCGGATGGCCATGAGACCGGGCATTTCGGTCTCGGCGATCAGGATTTCCTTGCGGCCCCAGGCGGCCAGGGACAGGTCGGCAACGTGAAAATCGCCAGTGGATGCTGGCTTCGCAACTGCGCTCATGTCGGTCTCCATCGATAGTTAAGGGCGCCGTTGCCGTAAGGCAAAGCGCACCGAGCCTGGCAGGCGGGGCGGTCGAAAACGATGGTTCCGACCGCTGCCTGGTGCAGCGCCCCTCGGCGCGCGGAATAGCTGCAATCTTACCCGTTCGCCGCGAGCTTTATGCCCGCGTCGGCGGCCAACGCTTCAGCCTTGTCGGTCCGCTCCCAGGAGAACTCCGGCTCGGCGCGGCCGAAATGGCCGTAAGCCGCGGTCTTCTGGTAGATGGGACGCAACAGGTCGAGCATCTGGATGATGCCCTTGGGGCGCAGATCGAAATGCTTGGCCACCAGTTCTTCCAGGCGGGCATCCGACACCTTGCCGGTGCCGAACGTGGTCACCATGATGCTGGTGGGTCTGGCCACGCCGATGGCATAGGACACCTGCACCTGGGCCTTGGTGGCAAGACCAGCCGCCACGATGTTCTTCGCCACGTAGCGCGCAGCATAAGCGGCCGAACGGTCCACCTTGGAAGGATCCTTGCCCGAGAATGCGCCGCCACCGTGCGGGGCCGCGCCACCGTAGGTGTCCACGATGATCTTGCGGCCGGTCAATCCGCAGTCGCCCTGTGGGCCGCCGATGACGAACCGGCCGGTGGGATTGATCAGGTAATTGATGTTGCGTCCCACCATGTCCTTGGGCAGCACCGGCTTGACGATTTCCTCGATCACCGCTTCCGCCAAGCGGGCATGCTCGACATCGGGGTGATGCTGAGTCGACAGCACCACGGTGTCGATCTCCCTGGGCTTGCCATCCACGTACTTGACCGTGACCTGCGACTTGGCGTCCGGCCGCAACCAGTTCAGCTTGCCGCTCTTGCGCAACTGCGCTTGGCGCTCAACCAAGCGATGCGACAGGTAGATCGGCAACGGCATCAGTTCCGGGGTCTCGTCGCAGGCATAACCGAACATCAGGCCCTGGTCGCCGGCACCCTGGTCGAGATTCAGGCCACGCCCCTCATCCACGCCCTGCGCGATGTCGGGCGACTGCTTGTCGTACGCCACCAGCACGGCGCAGCCCTTGTAGTCGATGCCATAGTCGGTGTTGTCGTAACCGATGCGCTTGATGGTTTCGCGGGCAATGCCCTGGTAATCGACGTTGGCCAGCGAGGTGATCTCGCCGGCCAGCACCACCAGGCCGGTGTTGCACAGCGTTTCAGCCGCCACGCGCGAATATTTGTCCTGCGCCAGGATGGCATCCAGGATGGCGTCGGAGATCTGATCGGCCACCTTGTCCGGATGGCCTTCGGAAACCGATTCGGAGGTGAACAGAAAACTGCTGGTCATAAGTTCTTTCCTGCCAATGCCAATTTAGAAACCAGCCGCCTAGGCCAGCGACTGACCAAAACTTTCCCGATAACGCTGCTCGAACTGCGCACGCGTGAACGTGTGGTTCTGCGTACCCAGCGACTCTATCTTGAGCGCTCCCAGCAGCGATGCGACGCGGCCGGTGGTCTGCCAATCCAGCCCATGCAGCAGGCCGTGGATCAGGCCGGCGCGATAAGCATCGCCGCAGCCGGTCGGATCGACCACTGCCGTGGGTTTGGCGCTCGGAATCACGATCTCGCGATCCTTGGTGTAGATCACCGAGCCGTCCGCACCGCGGGTCACGATCAAGGCCTGGACCTGGCGGGTGATATCCGCCACCGACAGCTTGGTCCGCTCCTGCACCACCTGCCACTCATAATCGTTCACCGCCACCCAGGTGGCCTGCTGGATGAAGGCCCGCAAATCCTCGCCGCTGAACAGGGGCAGCCCCTGGCCCGGATCGAAAATGAACGGAATGCCGGCCGCGGCGAAATCGGCCGCATGCTGCACCATGCCCTCCCGGCCGTCCGGCGCCACGATGCCGATGGCGATATCGCGGGCCTCGCCGACCTTGTTCAAGTGCGATTGCTGCATCGCGCCGGGGTGGAATGCCCAGATCTGGTTGTCGTCCAGGTCAGTGGTGACATAGCCCTGCGCGGTGTGTTCGCTGTCCAGCACCCGGACATGGTCCAGCGGCACCCCGGTCTGTTTCATCCACTCGGCGTACTGCGCAAAATCGCGCCCCACTGTCGCCATGGGCAGACCGACGTCCCCTAGCAGCCGCAGATTGTAGGCAATATTGCCGGCGCAGCCGCCGTACTCGCGGCGCAGCTGCGGCACCAGGAACGACACATTCAGCATATGGATCTTGTCCGGCAGAATGTGGTTCTTGAAACGATCCTGGAACACCATGATGGTGTCGAAAGCGACGGAGCCGCAGATCAACGCTCGTTTACCGGTCATAGCAATCCAACAAAACTCCGCGGCCGCCGCCAGGATGACTAAAGGGGTCGATCGGGTCGGATCGATTTGGCCGGATTGTAGAGTAAGTATCCGCCGCATACCTCACCAACCTGTCATTGTGCCGGGATCGAGCCCGGCACGGGCAACCCGCCGGGTATGAGGCCATAACCGGGCTGGCGTCCCCACCCGCGTAAAATGCAGTGTTTTGCCCGCAACACCGGCGCACACGCCGTGGCCTTGAACCCAGGAGAAACAGCCCCCTGCGTGGCAGGCAACACGGTGCGGTTATGATGCGCGCACGGCATACCGTCATATATATGAGTGAGGCTCCGGCCGGAGATGATTCAGCTTCAAGCCGCATCGCGACATGATCCTTTGGATTGGCTGGCCCAGGCGGTGGCGCGACAGCCGGAGCGCCTGTTCCTGGCAACTCCGTCCGGCCGGCGGCTCAGCTATTCTCAGATGGACCAGTTGGCCAATGGCTTCGCCGCCGCCCTGGCGCATCGAGACACCGCCCGCGGCGACCGGGTCGCCGTCCAGATAGAAAAGTCTCCCGAGGCCGTGGCCCTGTACCTGGCCTGTCTGAAACTGGGCGCGGTTTTCGTGCCCTTGAACACCGCCTACACGCTGGCCGAACTCGAGTATTTCCTGCGCGACTCGCAACCACGGGTCGCGGTCGTGCAGCCGCATCAATTCACCGCGGTACGGACCCTGGCTGACGGCATCGGGCTGGCCGAGGTGGAAACCCTGGGGATACAGGGCGATGGTTCGCTGCCCGAATTGGCCGCCACGGCCAAGCCGATACCGTCCCAATCCGAGATATCCCAGTCCGGCACTGGCGATCCGTCGGCCCTCGCCGCCCTGCTCTACACCTCGGGCACCACCGGACGCTCCAAGGGCGCCATGCTGTCGCGCGGCAACCTGGCCTCGAATGCCGAGACGCTGGCGCACGCCTGGCGCTTCGGAACCAACGATGTGCTGCTGCATGCGTTGCCGATTTTTCATGTTCATGGACTGTTCGTCGCCATCAATACCGTGCTGGCCAGCGGCGCCAGCTTGCTGTTCACCGGGAAGTTCGACCCGGTCGAGATCCTGGGGTTGTTGTCGAATGCCACCGTCATGATGGGAGTTCCGACTTACTACACACGGCTGCTGTCGCTGCCCGGCCTGACTCGGAGCTCGGTTCGCAATATGCGCTTGTTCGTTTCCGGCTCGGCGCCCTTGCTGGCCGAGACCCATCGCGAATTTCGCGAGCGCACCGGGCACGCCATCCTCGAACGCTATGGCATGAGCGAAACGCTCATGAACACATCCAACCCCTATGACGGCGAGCGGGTGCCGGGCAGTGTCGGCCCGCCGTTGTCCGGCATCAGCGTGCGTATCGCCGATCCCGAGTCAGGTGAGCCGACGACCGAGCCGGATGCGATCGGCATGATCGAAGTGCGGGGTCCCAACGTGTTCTCCGGCTATTGGCGCATGCCGGAGAAGACCGCGACGGAGTTTCGCAGTGACGGGTATTTCATCACTGGCGATCTGGGCAAAATCGATGCGCGCGGTTATGTCCACATCGTCGGGCGCGGCAAGGACCTGATCATCACGGGTGGCTACAACGTGTATCCCATCGAGGTCGAGGCCGAGATCGATGCTTTGCCCGGCGTGGTCGAAAGCGCCGTCATCGGCGTGCCGCACCCGGATTTCGGCGAAGGCGTGACCGCCGTGGTGGTGGTCAAACCCGGCGTCATGTTCGACGAAGTCGCCATGCGCCGGTCGCTGGAGCAGCGCCTGGCCAAATTCAAGCTGCCCAAGCGCATCCTGGTCGTGGAGCAGCTGCCGCGCAACACCATGGGAAAAGTGCAGAAGAACCAGCTGCGGCACAGCTACGGCCAGCTCTACCAGTCCGAGCGCTGAAGGCAGCGGCCCCGCCCGCACGGAATTTCCAGTAGACTTGTATGATTCGCACCTCGCAGGTTCCAAAGCCATGAGCGAATCACCAAGCAACGCAGCCACCCAGACGCCAGAGATGGTGATCGTGCCGTCGTCGCACGACCTTGGCGGTTTCGAGGTACGCCGGGCGCTGCCACACCGCGAACGGCGCATGGTGGGTCCGTTTATTTTTCTCGACCAGATGGGACCGGCGCAATTCAGCGCCGGTCAGGGCATCGACGTGCGTCCGCACCCCCATATCGGGCTGGCCACGGTGACTTATCTGTTCGCCGGCAGCCTCATGCATCGCGACAGCGAAGGCAACGCGGTGGAAATCACCCCCGGCGCAATGAATCTGATGACTGCCGGGCGCGGCATCGTGCATTCCGAGCGTTCTCCGAATGCGGCCCGCGCCAGCGGCGCGCCGTTGTTCGGGATGCAGACCTGGCTGGCGCTGCCCAAGGCGCATGAGGAAATCGCCCCTGGCTTCCAGCGTTTCGATGCCACGGACCTGCCGGTGGTCGAGGACCGGGAGGTGCAAGCCCGGGTGATCGCGGGCGAAGCCTTCGGAAAGCGCTCGCCGGTCAGCACCTTGTCGGACTGGCTGTATGTCGAGGTCCGCCTGGCCGCCGGTGCCAGCGCTCCGCTGGACGCCGGCTACGAGGAGCGTGGCATCTACGTGGTCGAAGGGAGCATCGAAATCGCCGGCCAGAGTTTCACGGCGCCGCAGCTGCTGATATTCCGGCCCGGTGACCGTATCACCGTCAAGGCAACGCAGGCGGCACGCCTGATGTACCTGGGGGGTACCAGCGCGGACGGTCCACGCTACATCTGGTGGAATTTCGTATCGTCGAGCCGCGACCGGATCGAACAGGCCAAGAAGGACTGGCAGACTGGAAGGTTCGAGCGCGTACCCGGTGAAACCGAGTTCATTCCACTGCCGGAGTATTGAAATTCCCGTTCGCCTGCCGCAATCGACGGCTCACGCACCCACCTTATGATCGCATTGCTTGAAGCTCATCGCGCCGGACTGCTGCGGCGTGAGCATTGGACGCGCAACATCGTTTCGGGCGTCATCGTGGGCGTCGTTGCCCTGCCGCTGGCCATGGCCTTCGCCATCGCTTCCGGCGCGAAACCCGAGCAGGGCCTGTACACCGCCATCGTCGCTGGACTGGCGGTTTCCATGTTCGGCGGTTCGCGCGTGCAAATCGCGGGGCCCACCGGCGCGTTCATCGTGATCCTGGCCGACATCACCGCCCGCCATGGCATCGACGGCTTGCAGATCGCCACGGTACTGGCGGGCATCATGCTGCTGCTGTTGGGCATCGCCCGCCTCGGCGCCATCATCAAATTCATTCCAGATCCGGTGATCGTCGGCTTCACCGCCGGCATCGGGGTCATCATCTGGACCGGACAATGGAAGGATTTTTTCGGCCTGCCGGCCGTGAGCGGTCATCACTTCCATGAAAAGCTGTGGAACTCCCTGCAGGCGCTGCCGCACCTGCACTGGCCCACCACCGTCGTGGCGCTGCTGACCCTGGCCGCAATCATCGGTTCGCCCCGTATCAAACCGCTGAAGCGAATTCCCGGACCGTTGGTGGGTCTGGTCGTGGCCACGCTCATCACCGCGGTATGGCATCCACAAGGCGTGGCCACCATCGGCACCACCTTCGGCGGCATTCCACAGTCGCTGCCGACACTGCAGTTTCCCGAAATCACCGCGGCCCGGCTCATCGAACTGATCGGTCCGGCTTTCGCCATCGCCATGCTCGGTTCCATCGAATCTTTGCTGTCCGCCGTGGTGTCCGACGGCATGGCCGGCACCCGTCACGATTCCAACCAGGAATTGATCGGCCAGGGCATAGCCAACATAGCGGCGCCGTTGTTCGGCGGCTTCGCGGCCACCGGCGCCATCGCCAGGACCGCGACCAACATTCGTAACGGTGGCACCAGCCCGCTGGCCGGGCTCGTGCATTCATTGACCCTGGTCCTGATCATCGTGATCCTGGCGCCGCTGGCCACGCAGATTCCGCTCGCGGCGCTTGCCGCGATTCTGTTCGTCATCGCCTGGAACATGAGCGAAGCGCGCCATTTCATGAAAATGGTCGCGCGCGCACCTCGGGCCGACGTGGCGATCCTGTTGGTCACGTTCAGTCTCACCGTGTTCGTCGACCTGGTGGTGGCGGTCAACATTGGCGTGATTCTGGCCACGTTGCATTTTCTGCGCCGCATGGCCAGCAGCGTCGACGTGCATCAGCAATCTCCCCAGGAGCTGAACCAGGAGCTGGCGCATCGCGGACTGACCCTGCCTCCCGGCGTGCTCGTGTACTCGGTGGAAGGGCCCTTCTTTTTCGGTGCGGTGGAAAACTTCGAACGCGCCCTGGCCGCCACTCACACCGATCCGAAGGTGCTGATCATCCGGCTCAAATGGGTACCGTTCATGGACATCACCGGTCTGCAGACCCTGGAGGAAGCCATCAAGGACCTGCAGCGTCGAAAGGTGCGCGTGATGCTGACACGCGCCAATCCGCGAGTTCACGCCAAACTACAGAAAGCAGGGCTGCTGGAGCTGATCGGGGAGGACAACTATTTCGACAGCCTGCCGCCAGCGCTGGAACGCTGTCACGCCACACTCGGCACCAGCCCCTCGCCCGAGTCGACAAGCCACGCGCCGTAGCGCCATCCCACCAACCGAGCGGCATCGACTCGGTTGGCGCCAGGCTGGCGCCGCGCTTCGTACGTATTTACCACTAATCCGTAATCGCACACCCACGCTGGAAGCACGTTACTATTGACCGCGTCGCCCGTTGTCCACAGGGATGATGCCCATGCGCCAGAGCGACCTGCCCCTGCCAATCAGCAGCAAACTGAGCCGCATCGTTCTGATGACTTGCGGTCTGGCCTTGCTGCTGACCACGATCGGCTTCCTGGCCACCGAACTGGTGGCCTACCGCCAGCTCGTCATTGCCAAGCTCGGCACCTTGAGCGTGGTGACAGCTACCAACAGCACCAGGGCGCTGTTGCACAATGATCGTGTCACCGGACAGGAAATCATCACGGCCCTGGCCGCCGAGCCGAACATAGTCGCGGCGGCAATCTACGACGGCGACGGCCAACTGTTTGCGTCGTACCCCGCGCCGTTGCCGAAAGACGCCTTGCCCTATGGGCCAAGCGAGGACTCTTGGCGCTTCGAGGAGGGCTACCTCATCGGCGAACGCCCCATCCTCAAGGACAACCTGCGCATCGGCACTCTCATACTCAAATGCGACATGTCGGTCCTGTATACGCATCTGGGGATGTATGCCCTCATCGCCCTGGCAGTCGTGCTGTTGTCGATCCTGGTCGCCTGGCTGTTGTCGCGGCGCCTGCAACGACAGATCTCGCAGCCCATTCTCGAACTCGCAGAGACCGCCCGGGCGATCTCGAAGCGTCACGACTACTCCGTACGCGCCGCCGCACCGCCGCCCGGCGACGAGTTGGGCCTGCTCACCGACGCATTCAATCAGATGCTGGCGCAAATCCAGACCCAGCACGATGCGCTGCAAGACAGCGAAGGTCGGGTACGCGCGGTGCTGGACTCAGCCATGAGCGCGGTGATCGTGATGGACGCGGCAGGCCGCATCGTCGATTGGAACGCGCGCGCCGAGACCATGTTCGAGCGGCGGCGCGACCAGATGCTCGGTCTGGACCTGGCGGACACGATCATCCCGCCACAGCATCGTGCGGCGCATCGCGCCGGCCTCACCAGGTTCCTCGCTACGGGCGAAGCCACCATCTTGAACCGTCGGGTCGAGCTGACCGCGCTGCGCCCCGACGGCAGCGAGTTTCCGGCCGAAGTGTCCATCAGCCCGCTGAAGGCCGGAGACAAAGTAACCTTCTGCGGCTTCATCACCGACATCACCGAGCGCCGGACTGCCGAGCGGCGCATTCAGGATCATCTGGGACGCCTGGATCTGCTCAACCGGATCACGCGCGCCATCGGCGACCGGCAGGACTTGCCCAGCATATTTCGCGTGGTGCTGCGTAACCTCGAAGACGAGCTGCCGGTCGACTTCGCTTGCGTCCTGCTCTACGACGCGGCAACCGAGATCCTGACCGTGAGCTGCACCAGCGTCACCAACGCCGGCCTGGCCAGGCAGCTGGACATCGTCGAGCATGCACACATCCCGATAGACCCCAACGGCCTGTCCCGCTGCGTGCGCGGCCAGCTCGTGTACGAACCCAACACGGCCGCGTTGCAGTTCGCCTTCCCGCAACGCCTGGCTGGGGTTGGATTGTCCTCCCTGGTGATCGCACCGTTGCTGGCCGAGAACAAGGTGTTCGGCGTGGTAGTGGCCGCCCGTCGCAAGGCATCGGCCTTCAGCAGCGGCGATTGCGAGTTCCTGCGCCAGCTGAGCGAACACGTGGCGCTGGCAGCTCATCAGGCGCAGCTGCACGCCGCACTCCAAGAAGCCTATGACGACCTGCGCCTGAGCCAGAAGGCCGTTCTGCAGCAGGAACGCCTGCGAGCGCTGGGGCAGATGGCCAGCGGCGTCGCGCACGACATCAACAACGCCATTTCGCCGGTCGCGCTGTACACCGAATCATTGCTCGAACGAGAGCCCAATCTCAGCGCCCGCGCCCGCAGCTATCTGGCGACCATCCAGCGCGCCATCGAGGACGTGGCACAGACGGTGGCACGGATGCGTGAATTCTATCGGCCACGCGAATCGCAGCTGCTGCTCACCCGTGTCGATCTCAACAAGCTGGCCGAACAGGTCATCGATCTCACCAGTGCGCGCTGGAGCAATCTGCCGCAGGAAAGCGGACACGTCATCGACGTCAAGACCGAGCTGGCGGCCCAGTTACCCGAGGTCATGGGCGTGGAAAGCGAAATCCGGGATGCGCTCACCAACCTCATCTTCAACGCTGTGGACGCCATGCCCGAAGGCGGCACCCTTACGGTCCGTACCCGTAGCCTCTCTGACTCGATGGTGACTGACTCGACCATTCCTGACCCGACCGTGGCGCAGGAAGGGCCCGGCCGGGTCGAGCTGGCCATCAGCGATACCGGCGCGGGCATGAGCGAGGCCACCCGGCGTCATTGTCTCGAACCCTTCTTCACCACCAAGGGGGAGCGCGGCACCGGTCTTGGTCTGCCCATGGTCTACGGCATGGCCCAGCGGCACAACGCCGAACTGGAGATCGACAGTGAACTCGGCCGCGGCACCACGGTGCGCATCTCGTTCGTGGCTGCGGTCAACGACACTACTTCAGTCATTCGTCTGCCGACCTCCTCTGGTGGCGCACGACGCCTGCGTATCCTGATCATCGACGACGACGCCATCATTCTCGAGTCGCTGCGTGAAACCCTCGAAGCCGACGGACACTGGGTGGTCAGCGCCGATGGCGGCCGCCGCGGCATCGAACTGTTCAGCTCGGCGCAGGTCGAAGAGCCCTTCCAACTCGTCATCACCGATCTCGGCATGCCTCATGTGGACGGACGCCAGGTCGCGGCCGCCGTCAAGGCACTGGCCCCCGGCACGCCGGTGCTGCTGCTGACCGGCTGGGGCCAACGCCTGAACGCGGACAATGAGACGCTGCCCAACATAGATCGCGTGCTGAACAAACCGCCGCGCCTGCGCGAACTGCGCATGGCGATCGCCGAAATGTCCGTGTCCGGCACCGCCGCCTGATCAACTTACCGACTTCGACTGCCAACGACCTCGCCTTGCCATGCCTCAATCTCCAAACTCGAACTCCATGACCTCGCCGCCCACGTCCTCACCCTCCTTGCCTGCAACTCCTGGAGCACGTTTACTGATCGTCGATGACGAACGGACACAGATGACCGCGCTGTGCGATACGCTGGAGGACGCGGGCTATCAGACCACCGGTCTCACTTCAGCGAACGACGCGCTCGAACTGTTGCGGCGGCAGCGCTTCGACCTGTTGCTGACCGACCTGGTGATGCCGGAGATGAACGGCATCGACTTGCTGCGCCAGGCGCAACACATCGACTCGCATCTGCTCGGCATCGTCATGACCGGCAACGCGGCCATCGATACCGCCATCCAGGCCATGCAGGCTGGCGCGCTCGACTACGTACTCAAACCGTTCAAGCTCAGTGTCATCCTGCCAGTGCTGACCCGAGCCATGAACGTGCGCAAGCTGCGGATCGAGATCGCCCAATTGCAACAACGGCTGCGCCGGAACGTGGCGGAATTGGAGGCCGCCAACAAGGAACTCGAAAGCTTCTCGTATTCGGTGTCGCACGACCTGCGTGCGCCGCTGCGCGCCATCAGCAGCTACTCCACCATCCTGATCCAGGACTACGCAGCCCAGATTCCCCCGGGAGCTCATGCCCTGTTGGGCAAGGTGGTCGACAGCGCGCACCGCATGGGCAGCCTGATCGAGCATCTGCTGCAGTTTTCGCATCTCAGCCGGCAGCCCCTGTCCCGACGGAACGTCAAGGTGGCGCAACTGGTCAATGAAATCGCCGAGGAACTGCGCAAGGAAGCCGGGGAACGCGACATCGAGCTGCGCATCGGCGAACTGCCCGACACCATCGGCGACGCCGTGCTGCTGCGACAGGTGTTCGTCAACCTGTTGTCCAACGCTTTCAAGTTCACACGCCAGCAGCCACAAGCACTCATCGAGGTGGGCTGTGAAGTCAGGGACGGCGAGTCGGTTTTTTTCGTGCGGGACAATGGCGCTGGTTTCGACATGCAGTACATGGAACGTTTGTTCGGCGTGTTTCAGCGCCTGCACAGCAATACCGAATTCGAGGGCACCGGTATCGGCTTGTCGCTGGTCCAGCGCATCATTCAACGGCACGGCGGCCGCATCTGGGCCGAGGCCGAACTCGGCAAGGGCGCCACTTTCCGTTTCGTGTTGCCGAGCGGCGCGGACCCGAAAGAACACGAACGCAGCGATTGATCATCGGAAGGTCAGCGGCTCGAGCCTGCCATTCTTCTTTACGCCCAGCCGAATGGGGCGCGGCGCGCCGGTGGGCGGGACGGTAACCTCGACCCAGAGTTCTTCACCGGACGCGCGGATGGATGGATCCGGCACGTGCTCCGGAATGAAGTACGCCAGCGGCTCGGTCAACACCCAGCAGGACTGAGCACCGCAACTGCGCTTATTGAGCCAATGCGAGCCGGCCTGGTCGGCCATGGCAACCAGCCTGGAATCATGTACCGCGAGCCGTACACGCTCCAACTCCACGGAGGACTCGGGTGAACCGTTCGTCACCACTGCCATGAGACGGACATAACGCCCGCGGATGGGTAGATCAGGATCGTACGGCGCCGTCTGGACCCACACCTTGGGATAGTTGACGCGATCCAGCAGAAATTTCGCGCCCACGCCGGCTACCAGGAGCACCTGCACGCCGCCGAGCACCAAGCCTCGCATCAAGCCGTTCATGGCTGCTCGCCGATCCGAGCCACCAGGCTGCGACGCGCTCGTTCCAGCAGCCAACCGCCCCCGATGAACAGCGCGCCCATGCAAATGAGCCCGAGCGAACGTCCCAGCTTGTCGAACACGCTGGAGAAATAGAACCCCGCCACGGTAAGCGCAAATCCCAGGATCCCCAGGTTGACGTGCAGGCGCTGCCGGTCACGCAGTCCCCACACCACCATTCCGGCACTGCCCAGGGCCAGCAAGGCGTAAAGCGCCAGCTCCTGCGGCTTCGGGCTCCAGTTCAACCACGCCACCAGCAGCGCCCAGACAATAGCCAGGCCGAACCAGACAGCCTGCCGGCCTCGCAACCACAGAACCAGCACGGTTGGCAGGCCGAGCGCGACCGCCCATGCCGCTGTCGTTCCAAGGGCTCCCATTGTGGTGGGTGCGGAGGTCGAACCGTGGTCGTCGGCAATGCTCAACAACAACGCGGCGGGAATGAGGGCAACGGCGCCCAGCCTCATCAGGGCCTTGCGCCACACGGTCGATGACCCTGCCCGATCAGCCGCGAGATAGGCAACCGCGAGCAGCCAGGCGCCAACGGCAACCACGGCGTCCTCGACGAACCAATGCCGGCTGGCACTGGCTTCGAGCCATTCGCCCGCCAGCCAGGCCGGCATCAACAACGCCACCCACAGCACATGCGGCCAATCCCGCAGCAGATACAGGCCGACCGCCGCCCCGAGCGCCCACAGCAACAGCGCCCCGGGCCAGTGCTCCGCCAGGTTGAAAATCTGTCCCGCCAGGAAAATGCCTGCTCCGAGCGAAGCGGTGCCAACCGCATGCAATACGGTGGACAAGGCGGGACTGGTGCGCGCGAAGTACGCGCCCCCAACATGCAACGCCGCCACCATCGACATCACCAGCGCGAACCGACCGCCCGGCGCCAGGTCATTCCAATGTGCCGCCACGAACAGCAGGATCCCGGCAGCCAGCAACAGACCGCCCAGGGCAAAAACGATCGCGGCCAGCCGGCTCTGGCCGGTGCTGGTCGCATGAGCCGTTTCCCAGGCGCGAATCCGCGCCGCGGTTGCCTCATCCAGCAATCCGGCCGCCCGCCAGCGCTCCAAGGCGCTATGCCACTGAGTAGACATGGCAGCGGATCATAGCAGCGGCCCCCGGATTGGACAGTTGGAGCAGGCAGGGACGGGCCATTACCGGTCGCAAAATACGGCCAATGGCCTCACAATAGCGACTTCCCGTCCGTTCCCTGAAGAACCGAGGCCCCTTGGAGGATCCCTTGAGCGCCAGCATCATTGACGGCCGCGCGGCGGCCGAGAGCCTGCGTCGACGCATAGCCGAGCGCACCGCCCAGTTGCGCGGCCAGGACCTGATTCCAGGCCTGGCGGTGGTGCTGGTGGGTGAGGATCCGGCCAGCCAGATCTATGTCTCCAGCAAAACCCGCCAGGCGGAAGAAGCCGGCCTGCGACATTTCGATCACAAGCTCCCGGCCACGACGACCACCGCTGAACTGCTCGCGCTGATACAGAGCCTGAACAGCAACCCCGAAGTGCACGGCATTCTGGTGCAGTTGCCTCTGCCCAAGGCAGTGGACAGCGCCGCGGTACTCGCCGCGATCGACCCGAACAAGGACGCGGACGGGTTCCATGCCGTCAACGTGGGCCGACTCTCGCTGGGCGAGCCGGCCACCATTCCTTGCACCCCGCTGGGCAGCCTGATCCTGCTCAAGCAGGCGCTGCCTTCGCTGGCGGGCAAGCGAGCCCTGGTGATCGGTCGTTCCAACATCGTCGGCAAGCCCATGGCGCAGTTGCTGCTGCAGAACGACTGCACCGTGACCATCGCCCACTCCCGGACTCGCGACCTGCCGGCGCTATGCGCCGAGGCGGAAATCCTGGTGGCCGCCATCGGCCGTCCCAAGGCCATTGCCGGTGACTGGATTCGTGCGGGCGCCGTGGTGATCGACGTCGGCATCAACCGTATCGATGCGGGCAACGGCAAGACCAAGGTGGTCGGCGACGTCGATTTCGAAACCGCGATCAAGCGCGCGGGCGCCATCACGCCCGTTCCTGGTGGCGTCGGCCCCATGACCATCGCCTGCCTGCTGCTCAACACCGTCAACGCGGCCATTCGTGCCCGTTTCGGCGCCGCGGGCGAAACCCTTCCCGTCTAACCCCAGATTCCGCGGCATACGTTGCTCCCACAACGTATGCCTTGATTTGCCACCGGAAAGGGTGAATTTTTCCGGCTGCCGTGCCGTTGCGTTATTTACGCATTTCCTGATCGCGACCCTTGGTGTAGGCTGTATCCCACGGTGCCGAGGGAGACAAAGGGCGTGGCCATGGGATACGGATTCCGCGATACGGACCTTGCCGCTCTGGCAGATTCATTCATTGAACTCAGCCAGCAAGCCAGCGATCTGCACGAACTGCGACAGATCGCCGCAAACACCTTCAAGGCCCTCGGCTTTCGCTACTTTGCCTGCGCCTCCCACGTCGATCCGCAGAATGCGGAGGGCGCCCTCATGGTGCTCAACTATCCCCCGCGCTGGGTGAAGATCCACAGCGAGCGGGGATACTATCGCATAGATCCCGTGTTCGAATATGCCGACGGCGTCAAACGACCTTTCCACTGGGACGATCCGAAATTCAGGGGACAGCTGACCGCAGCCCAGCGGGCCATCATGGCCCACGCACGGCAGTTCGAACTCGAACACGGCTATACCATTCCCTGTAGCCTGCAGGTGGTAGGGCCGAACAAGGAAATGCTCAAGAGTTCATGCTCGGTGGTTCCAAGTCAAAGGGAGTTGCCGCCGCTCAACTATACAATCGCCGCAAACGTCGCCACCCACCTGTTCGTTGCCGTCGCCCGGCTGCGAGGCATCGACTTGTCAGTTCCTGCCACCCACATGAAGTCAAAACGAAAAAATCCAGAGCAGATGCAGCCGAATAAACCCGGCCGCAACAGCCCCCCGGGTATCTACCATGCATCGCTGTACGCAGCCCAGGGACGCAAACTGTTCACCCGCAAGGGGGACTACACGCACTTTGAAACGCTGCTGGCCGCGTCCCTCAAGCGCACGGGAACCGAGATACTTCTCTATTGCTGGTTGCCGCAGTCCATTCATCTCACGCTGCGGACTCACGACGTACAGCCAGACCGCTTCCTGCAAGGCCTCATATCCTCCTATGTTCGCTGGCTACACGCCGACACTCACGAATCCGGGCCCCAGCTCAACACCAAACCCTGGAAGGTGCCGGTGCATACGGACCGTTTGCTATTGGCAATGACCAATTTTGTTCATCATCTGCCAATGAGGTTCAAGGCCAACACCGACCTCGACTCGTATCCGCACAGCAGCCATCAGGTTTACCTGGGCCGGAAACAGGCCCCCTGGCTGACAACGGACCAGGTGTGGCAGGCGCTCGGCGCACAGAACGATGCTCAAGCTGCCTATGCCAGGTTGATGGCGGAACCTGCCACTCCCCTCGATGATCCATCGTGCAAGCACATGTTCGACGCGCCCGCAAGTCGCAAGCCACCCGACCAGGACCTGACCATCGACACCATCGTCAACGGCATACTCGACTTGCTCAATGTCCACCGGGAGGATCTATTCTCAGAATCCAGGCACCGTGCCGTTACCGCGGCTCGCGCCGCTATTGCCTGGTATGCAAGGGAACTGAAAGTGGCCTCACTGGCTGAAACCGCCCGTTATCTGAGGCGCTCCACCTCGAGCCTCTCCCACCTCATCGCTCACCATAGGTCTGTCAGCCCCGAGCTGTTCAAGCTGGATTTTTCGGCAGGCATCCTGCCGACGGGCAATGCACTCAAGCGTGACCCTAATCCCACAGATCAGTCTTAGGTTTTGCGCACCCGCGAGCCAATACTGCAACAACTCAACTTCAACTTCTGCCGGGGCGGCTTGGAGAGAAATATTTTTTGGTGAGTTTTCGGCCAAGAACACGGAGCCCGAGCGGCCCCGACGCGTCACGCCGCCCTCAGAATAAACGACCCCCAACTTATTGCTTTACCAATTATTTCTGGCCGGCATGCACTGATTACCGATCCCCCACCTAGACAGTCGGCCGCTTTCCGGCAAGCCTCCATTGCTTGGTTAACGGGGCCAGGGAACTCGCTTTCCCCCAAGTCGCCCCATTGATCTATTCCTTTATCGAGAGCACGTTTCAAGTCGCCTTCGCGAGGGCTGTGTTGTTTCCATATCTCGTCAGAGTAGGAGTATTTCATCATGAACGAGTCATTCGAGTTGATCGATCTGGGCGATGCGGCGGTCGAGACGCGGCAGAAAGTTCGGGATGACTTCCCGGACAACGACCTGATCTGGGGTCTGCCGGACCCGTCTCTGTAGTAGCCACGTAGAGCTACGGAGGTATGCGGTACCTCCCGCATACCTCCTTTGAGGCTCTGAATATGAATTTTCTGCTGCCTGCCACTGGCGATGAAGTACTGAAAAGTGCCATCTACAGGCTCGGCACGCATGTATGCATTTGTGCAGTGGGTCGAGGTCACGTACTACTGGACCTCAGACGGAATCGCTATTACCAAGTCTCGCTGGAAACGCCGCGCCTGACGCAACTAGCAAGACGAGAACCCATCGAGCTACTTCCCACCGAGCAATCTCAACCCTCGATACAGCCACTGATCCAGGCCGGACTAATAGAGCGCTGCAAATCCAGCGACACGATCGACCTCATCACCACAACGATCGATGAACCTTGCACCGCTTCTGATATTCCACAAACTTACTCACGCTTGCCACGCGCGCGTGACGTAGCCTTATTTGTGCGTTCCCTGGCCTGGACACGGTGGGTATTGCGCAGACGATCCTTCCATGAAATTTCCCATATTCTGCGTGCTCACCGGCAAAGACAAGTGGCGCGCGAGTTCGATACAGACTCGGTCCTCGGACTCGTTGCACGCTTCAGGCAGATTCGGCCGTGGGCGTTTGCCAGCAGAGACCAGTGCCTGCTTCATGCATTGACGCTGGTGCGATTCTCGATGTTGCATGGTCTGCAAGCCTCCTGGGTGGTGGGTGTCATGACTCAACCCTGGACGGCGCACAGCTGGGCGCAATATGGAAACGTGGTACTGGACGGCAATCCGGAACAGGTTCGTCCGTATCGTCCCATTCTGGTCGTCTAGGACATTCTCGCCATGCTTCGCTACCTGGTCATCGCCGACTTAAAGAATTCATTGGATCATCGGCTGGAACGCGCCATCGACGCCCTCACGCGGAAAAGCTCGGGTTGGCGCTTGGTGTTCGAGGGCAGTGGAGTATGCATTTTTACAAAGACCTATTCCCATCGACAGCTATGCCACACCATGGGAATGTCAGGAGTAGTTCTGGGGGACCTGTTCGAGCGAAGTAGTGAGCCACTCGACGACACCGCCACCTCTCGTGCACAGCTATCCCCTGATGCTTGTGAGAAGATTGTCACCAGCAAAGGCCAGGACCTCATCACCAGCTACTGGGGCGACTACGTTGGCTTTGTATTCGATTCACCAGTCACCACATTCCGTGCCGTTCGCGCCCCCACCGGTTCATTGCCCTGTCACTATCTGCGCATCGGGCGTGCTGTTATTTTCTTTTCGCATATTTCTGACGTCGTTGCTTTAGGGATGGCAAAACCGAAACCTACCGACAGCTATTTGCACGGTCGGGTGCTCGGTGGTGGGCAGCAACGAATGGCCGACCCATTATCCGGAATCAGCACCTGCCTTCGAGGACAATGCATCCAACTGGATCCAAGCAAGCGGGATGTCGGGTTGGAACGCCACACCTACTGGCATCCACTGACCTTTGACGGCGCCGCCGATCTGATCCAGGACCCTGACCTGTCAGCACGAGCCATGCGTGCGACCATCCGATCGACCGTTCATTCTCGTGCTGCACAGTATTCGAGCATTTTGCACCGCCTATCGGGTGGCCTGGACTCATCGATCGTTCTCGGCTGCCTCAAGGATACCCCTTCCAGCCCTCACCTGACCTGTTATACCTACTATTGGCCTGGGCGTATCGCCGACGAGCGACCATGGGCACAGCTCGCGGCAGAAGAAGCTGGCTGCCCCTGTATCGAGCAGCCGCTCAGTCTATCGACGTTCGACCTGTCGTCTCTGCCGGATCTACCTCTGTCTCTGGAACCGGTACCCCTACTCGAGCTGCTTCATCGGTACCGAAACGAACGTTCATTGGCTAATTCACAAAACGCCGCTGCCTTGTGCTGCGGAGATGGCGGCGATTCCGGTTTCGGCAGGCATTCCATCGCGCTTTGCCTAGTCCAGTACCTACAGCACCATGGACTCGGCAGGAATACATTAGGTTTTTCTCGCGACATAGCGCTATACACCCAGCAAACGGCCTGGAGAATTCTGTACAAATCTTTGCAGCATTGGTTATTTGGCTGCAGTGCGGCGGTACAGCCCGGCAATTCTTTGCGCAATATGCAACTGGTGAATCCGGCATTACTCGAAGTACAGAGGCCCGAGCGACGCTATCCGCATCCCTGGTTCGAACATTTAGACGATGTTCCCTGGAGCACCATTTATCAGCTCGGCATGTTGTTGTACGAAGCCGATCCATTCGACGATATCGCTTCCCACACCAATGCACCGGACCTGATCAGCCCACTGTATGACCAACCAGTGGTAGAGCTGCTATTACGCATTCCAACGTATCTCCACTTCGAATCCGGACGCGAGCGCGGCTTGGCACGCCGAGCCTTCAAGGACGACGTCCCCAGTCCGATTCTGAATCGCCTCTGGAAGGATCGAGCCCCGGGACTTGCCGAAACGCTGGTGGAGCGCCACAAAGTCGCTTTACGTGAGGCTCTCCTGGACGGAACCCTCATGCGGAAGGGCCTGCTCAATCGTCCAGCCACCGAAGCAGCTCTATCACCACGTTCCCGGAAGAACAGCGTCCTGACAGGCGAAATCATGCGACTGTTGGACCTTGAGCTATGGGCGCGAAATTGGGGAAACATTCCATCACTCAATGAAAATCCTTTCTGTTCTCAACCGCTCGTTCTCTCGTCATAGCTCGAAGCTTGCGCCAACGTTCATATTGAGCTGCTTTGGCAGGATTCGAATCCTCACGATCACACAACCAAAACTCGAACCAGTCGATGCTGCCCTGCATGAGAGCGATAATCTGTCGGGGGTTCTGCGTGTTGTGTGCTCCATGTTCCGGATCTGGTGGCAAATACATCTCCACCGGTTTATTCAAGTAGCGCAGCCGACTGAACCATTCCCAGCGTAGGAGAGCTCCATAACGACCAAACGATTGCTCGATCATTCTTAATGGAGTTCGTACCTGATCGACATTGAAAGCAGGTGCGTTTTTCAACCAAGACAACAATCCGTCACCGAAGGGCTCCCCGCCATTGACGGCGGATGCGGCAGAACTGTACCCGAATAGCGTCCGAGAGAAATAGCTCGGATCCCAGTTGTCTGCACTGATGGCGGCCGCAAAATCGAACGACGAATGCGTCAACGTATACTGAACGTAGTAGCCATTACGACTGAAGCCGATCAGCCCCACCCGCTCCGGATCAACCTTTCCCGCTTGCGCCAGCTGGAGGCTCAGCTGCTCGAAACCCCGCATCCTGATCGGAGCCTCTTCTGGTGTATTGTGCCTGCCGCCGGTACTGACGATCAGATGTGCCACCATGAATCCACGGTTGGCCAAAAGTTGGCCTGGGTAAGTAGCGTATACCGTCGGCCCTAGTCCCGCTCCATCCTGAGCGCCATAAAGAGTGAACTCACCGTCACGGTGTCCTGGGCCATAGACACTTTGAATCATTAGCGGATAGCGCCGCTCGCTCGAATAGTTCGGTGGGTAGAATAGGATGGCCCTCCAGTCTTCGCCGGTCGGCAGGGTTCCCGTGAGATATTCCCGGTGGCCGAGATCGAATTTTTCCGCCAAACCCGGGTTTGGATCGATAATCGGCCAGACATGCTCGGAGCGGGTATCGACCGCTACCAGTTTGGGTGGAGTATTGAGATCCTGCTGCAGCTCGATGCGTACCGAAGCCGCCTTGAGATTCAACGGCCTTATCTCGACCCGCCATGCCTGTCCCTGGCGACGAAAGCTGTGCCGCATGACTCCCTTCTCCGTATCTACAGTGATCGTCACCCCTTCTCGCCCCCACCTAACTTGCTTCGTATGGTAGACGGGAAATTCTCCGGGCAGAACTTCATAGCTACCATCGGCCACATTCACCACCACTGCCGCTCGGCCTCGTCGCCCTTGAGGATTCGAGCTATTCGGGGGCAAGAAAACAGGAGCCAACGCAACCCGGCGGCCATCCGGCGACCACCCAACTTTTGCGTGATGAATAATGGTGGCCGCGTCCCACAATGGCCTGGCGGAACCATCCTTGATGTCGAGGACGAACAGCCGATGTACGTTCCGGGCCATCAAATCGGCCGAGCCACGCTGCAGTTCATCGATCCACATTTTCAGATCTCTATCGTCGTAGCCGGTCCAGCTCTCCGGAACCTTACCCACCGGGAGATTGATGAGCGCATGCCGACCGTCGGAAGACAAATCGATTCGTTGCCTGATATCCAGGGAATAGGCCCTTCCATCCAGACGCAGCTTGCGCGGTGTGGATGTTGGCGTGTCCTGCACGAACCACTCCGTGTTGCTCGCTCGATCGATCATAGTCCCATTGCACAAATCGCCCCGAAACACGGCCTGTGAATCCACATCACCGCTGATGACCATTTCGTCGTCAGCTGCGGCTGGGCAACTCTCATAGGCCATCAACGCACCGTATACCACCGCTCCAGCAGACGTGATCTCGAATGAGGCCACGTCAGTGGGATGGTGAGTCAAATACTCGAGCCGGTGCGAACGCAAATCGACACGCACCACTTGTCGTACCTGCCGGGAGTCGGTCCACAAGAACATCAGCTGGTCATCGTCGATCCAGCGTATGGGACTGGCATGGTCCATGATATCGAGCACCGGTCCCTGTGTTCCAAATACAGCACCAAGTCCGGTTGTAAACAATCGCACAACGCTCTCATAGTGGGCCGCCGCCTTTGCGGACCGCATGGAACCAGTGATCAATTCCATCCATACGCCATTGGCCTTCACATCTCCTCGCACCAATCTGGCTACGTACCGTTTCCCGTTCGGTGATATCGACACCGCTCCGTCCGGATTGCTAGCGCCTTTCTCGCTGGGATTACCCATGAACCTTGCTGTCTGAATGGCATCCGTCACGGTCAACGGCAACTTCTCACCAAGGGCGAATGCGCTGCCCCCGAAGCAGTTCGTCAACGGCACCGCCATGACCAACACAAATGCCCGGAGCATTCGAGACATGAAATCTCTTACGAGCCTCCCCATGACAGCTCCCCATTAGAACCGCTTGGAAAGCTGGGCATAGAAGTAGCGCTGACGAAGATCGCCTTGATTCGGGTCAGAGCCCGAGCTGTAACCCACCATCGCGAAAGGTGGCGCCTTATCGAATAGATTGATGACCCCGGCCGACAACTTGAGCCCGTTCAACCAGGAATCCGACTGCGCAAAATCGAAGGATCCTTGCAAATCGACAAATGTCTGTGCCTGAACGTTTCTACCGACAGGTTCGTTGGTAAATGGACTCACATCCTCATACGAGGGGGTATGCCTCACGGCAGCGGACAGGCCCACTCGGTCCCGCGTCCATGCCAGCGTGCCAACAGCACGCCAGCGGGTTATGGTTCCACCCAGATTTGCTCTGCCGACACGTTCAGTCAGCGGTGCATTCGGCAAATCCTGCGATTCATATCGACCGACCCAGGTGGCTGCGATGCTAGGCGTCCAGCGGCCAAAGCGGCTGTCGATACTCCACTGGGTTTTAAAGTCGATGCCATGCGTATCCAATCGGCCGAAGTTTAGTTTCGACAGATCCATGCTGAGTAGCTGTCCCGGCAACCCAGCAGCAACATCTTCCGGCGTTGGTTCGGCACGCACGATACGGCTTGGATAGCTGGACTCGTGCTCCAGCAGAAGCGTTGGCGCAAAGGTGGTAACACGCTGATCCAACTTGATCCGCCAAAAGTCCGCTGAAATCCGTAAGTTATTCACATTCTGCGATGTCCATACAACGCCTGCCGATGCGAATTCGGATCGAATCGGTTCCAGCTGCGGGCTACCTCCCGCTATTGCGGTAAGGCTCACCAACTCGTCATTACGGCGCGGATCGTTCATCTCCAGTGGCACACGAGTCCGTGGAGAATACAATTCATACAAGGAAGGCGCTCGGAATCCCCGACCATAGCCGGCCCTCAGCAACCATGACGCGGCTGGTTTCCAGGTGATGCCCGCCTGAGGACTAAAGGCACCGCCAAAATCGCTGTAGCTGTCATAACGAGCTGCCAGCGTCACTGTCACTGCGTTCGACTGTTCTGCATCGCCAGCTACAATAGGTAGCCGCAATTCGGCATATCCCGCACTCACATTACGATGCTGATCGACGGATCGATTGGTTTTAACCAGAATGGCTTCTTGACGCCATTCAGCCCCTACCACTGTGGTTACTGGTCCAGCGGGCAAATGGAATAGCGTTCCGCGCGCGAAAGCATTTATCAGTGTGCCGTCAGAACCATAGCGATTCCGATCAGGATCGGCGACCAAGGAGGCCAGCAGCTCCGGGCTACCTCCAGGCCCATCCTGGAATACATTAAGTGCCTGTGCCGGATCGCTGGAAGCCAATGCCTCGCGAACGCGTACCATATCGATCTCATTTATCACGTCGGCACGCGATTTCTCTTCGCTGCGCAGCGCCGAAAGCTCCCAATCCCAATTACTCCATGCTCCTCTCAGCCCAAGCACTACGCGCGTCAGTTCGGATTCACCAATCGTATGCTGCGGCTCAATGCCTCTGAACAGATAGTTGACCCGCACCGCCTCGCCGAACGGGTTGAACGCATTGGTGGCAGGAACGACAGCCCCCGATAGCTGGCCGGGAAGAAATGGATAGTCGCTGTCTCGGGTAACGTACAGTAGCTCCGCGAAACCCTGCAGATTTGGTGAAATCTCTACTTCCGCGAATCCTGCCGCACTGATTCGTCGGAGTTCTGGAATGATGGTTCGGTAACGCGCCAGACTATCGAGATTTCGTTTACCAGCGGTTGCGATGAAATCGCCTGGAGTCAGTTCGATACCAGAGCTACCGGCTGGAACGGCCGCAAAGGAACTCGGCAACCCTGGCAGATTCGCGCCGGTCAGTGAACGAATATTGCCGGGATTGGCGTTGGTCGAACGGAAATCTTCCCCGCCGAAGCGGCGAAAGTCCTGATGACTGAGCAGATAACGCTCGGCACCCAGCAACGACTCCTGGTCGAAGTAGTCCAGGATGACCGAAGCCGTCCAGCGCTCGCCGGAACTGCCGGCGCTGAGCGAAGCACGCTTTTCCTCTCCGCCCCCAGAAGCCGTTCCGTAACGTAGATCAAGCACGGGAGCGCCAATGTTCTTTTTCAGAATCACATTGATCACGCCACCCAGAGCATCCGCACCGTAGACGGCTGACGCCGATTCCGCCAGTACTTCCACTCGCTCCACCGCTGCCAGAGGGATGGTGTTCAAATCGAAGACATTAGAGGTCACCCCTGACGCGGAAGAAACTACACGACGGCCATTCACCAGCACCAAAGTCGACCCCGCTCCCAGCCCTCGAATCTCCGCATATTGGGCACCGCTTGTGGTCGCTGATTGCGGCTGCAAATAAGGCTGCTCAGGCACATACTGCAGCACCTGACTCAGCGTTGTTGCTCCCAGCTGATCCAGCTTCTCCCGATTGAACACCGTCACTGGCACCGGGCCGTCGAGGCCAGCGCTCTTCAAGCGCGAGCCGGTGACCACGATCTCTTCCAATTTCACCGCCGTGGGATTTCGCTTGGTTTCCGATGCCTGTCGGTCCGCGCCGGCTTCCGCGCTTGCTGCGAGAGAATTGACACACACGCAGGCGGTCATGCCCAGCGCACTCAACAACACAAACCCGTTCGATGCTGTTTTCATTGAGTCCCCCATGGATTCGAATTAACGCCGCAGGTGCGTGTTCTGATTGGGGACTCGGTAGACTATCGACGACGATCGTTATAGAAACTTTCGGGACGAATAGGCCGCAGGTTCGAGATTCGGCTGCAGCTACACAAATGGGGCCTTTGGGCCGAGTACGGAATGAACCGTGCAATCCGCTACTGAAGACTCGCTGCGCGGAGCGGGATGCCCGTCACATCTAATACAAGCCGGCCGCTGCATACTGAAGCTGGCCGCGCCATCCGCATGCCAACGAACAGCGAATGTCGGAGTTTACGTATAATGCTTGAAACGTCTTTCGTCGGTCGCCTGCATCGCGTTCGTTCAGCAATCCGATTCTTCCTCTGCAGCGTGCTCCCGATCGGAGCAATGACCTTGACCCTCGCCGCCTGCGACCATCACGGCAGCGAGATTCGCTACGGTGGCACGACCTTCCCCATCTCAGGCACGATTGCCGGCCTGGATGCGGCCGGATTGATCCTCCAGAACAATGGCGAGGAGGCGCTGACCGTCGCGGCTGACGCCACTTCATTCCAGTTTGGGCCCGTCGCCGCCGGCGGCAGCTACGCCGTGACCGTCTCGGCGCAGCCAGCCGGTCTGACCTGCACAGTCAGCAATGGCTCCGGTACCGTTGTCAGCGCTGCAGTCAGCAACGTCAGCGTTTCATGCAGCCCAACGACCTACCCCATCGCCGGCACCATCACGGGCCTCGGCGGTGCCACCGGGCTGGTATTGCAGAACAACGGCGGCGACGATCTGACCGTCGCCGCGAGCAGCTCTTCGTTTCAATTCGCCACTCCTGTCGCGGCTGGCAGCAGCTACAACGTGACGGTGGCAACACAGCCCGCCGGTCTCACCTGTACCGTCAGTCACGGCACGAGCAGTCAGGTCGGCGCGCCAGTCACCGATATCAGCATCGTCTGCAACACCAGCACGTACATGATCGCCGGAGCGATCAGTGGCCTGGTCGTGAGCGGATTGGTCCTGCAGAACAACGGTGGCGATGACTTGACCGTGAACGCCAATGCCACCGCTTTTCAATTTGCAGCGCCGGTTGCGGCGGGCGGCGGCTACGACATCACCGTCCTGTCGGCACCGACGGGGATGACCTGCACGATCAACAATGGGACAGGTCTCCACGTCACTGCCGATGTGGGCAACGTCCAGATTACTTGCAGCGCGAGTACGTTCACCGTCGGCGGCTCGATCACCGGACTCACCGGCAGCGGTCTGGTGCTGCAGAACAACGGTGGGGACAACTTGATCGTCCCCGCTCATGCGACATCGTTCCAGTTCACGACACCCGTGGCTTACGGCGCCTCCTCTACCGCGACCGTTCAGTCGCAGCCAACGGGTCAGATCTGCTCGGTGACCAATGGTTCGGGCATCGTCGATGGCAACGTCACGAACGTTGCCATCGACTGTACCGATATCATCACGCATACGCTGACCGCCAGCGCTGGAGTAAACGGCAGCATCTCTCCCAGCGGGTCCATCTCGGTCAACGACGGCGATGATCAGGGCTTCACCGCGACACCTGATGCGGGCTGGGCGATCGATCGGTGGACGCTGGACGGCGTGCTGGCGCAGACGGGCGGGACCGTTTACCAGCTGACGAACGTCAAGGCGGATCACGTGGTGGCGGTTGCCTTTGGACAGGTGACATTGACCCCCAGCGTTGCGTCATTGGCGCTTGCAGTGGGCGCCATTTCACGGCAAATAACACTCACCAACACCGGATCGGTGGCGGCCGACAACCTGGCGTTGAATTACCCAACGTGGCCGGCGGGTACCTCCGCCAGCTCGACCTGCGGCAGTACGCTGGCGTCCGGCGCTTCGTGCACAATTACGATTGCACCTGGCGCCACGGCAACGGCGGACTGCAAGAGCGACACCATCGATGTGACGGCTGACAATGCGTCTACGACGCAGGTCGATGTGGTCGTGCTGGACCATGGTTGCCTATATCAGGGCGGATACCTCGCCGTGATCGACGATACGACGCCCGCCATCGGCAGTATCGGCGGGTTGGTTGCCGCGACCGCCGATCTCGGTTCACCGTTGGACTGGGGCAATCTCTTCTTCTCTACCGCAAACAGCCTCACGGACGGCGCCGCCAACACGGCGGTGATTGTCGATGTCCTGCGCAGCAACGGCGGGAATCCTTACGCAGCGGGTGCTTGCGACAGCCTGACGGACGGCAGCTATTCGGATTGGTATCTGCCAGCCCAGGACCAACTGCTCGATAGCTACAACAACCTGATAGGGGACGGCAGCCTTTCTCCCGGTAACAACTACTGGAGTTCAACGCAACTCTCGCCGATGAACGCCTCGGCCCTCATCGGCGGTGTCATTGCCGACCTGAGCGTGTTTACGGTCAACTCCATTCGCTGCGTCCGCACCATCAATTGATTCGCGAGCCTCCTGACGGGCCTGCAGGCAGAAAACGCCAGTTCTCGAAACAGATACGCGAGAACGGCACGGAAGTTGTCGTCAGTGAGCTGGCCCACTCGAAACAATCATCGCACCCGCCGGAACACCATGGCGCAGTGGGCTTTGCTAGTTTTCGGCTATCGAGCGGCTTGGGATCGAACTCCAGCGGAGCAATTCAATGATGGCATTGCGTCAATCGGTTGAATCTGTGGTGCGCCTGCGCAAGACCGTTCCTACGAGCTGGATGACGACTGGCTCGCTGCTGGCTTGGTCTGCGATCTTCCTGGCGCCACCGGCCTACTCGGCCACACCGCCTTGGAATGCCGTGCCGAAGCCGCCTCTTGTCGCGACAGCGGCCCCACGAATCTTGTTGATCTATGACATGGAGGGGTTGTCGGGCCAGGACGGCATCGACGACACGGTGCCAGCCAACCCGGCTTATCCAGCCGGCCAGCGGCTGCTGACCGACGACGTGAACGCGGTGGTCGCCGGGCTGTTCCAGGGAGGCGCCGGCAGCGTCACGGTCGTGGACGGTCACGGCAGTAGTTCTCAGATCGACATCCTGGTGGACCAGCTCGACCCGCGGGCAAAGATGGTGGCGCGGGACGAAACGAGCGAAAACGCCTCGACCTACGATGCCATTGCCATCGTGGGCATGCATGCCGGCAGCGGTAGCGGCGGATTCGCGGCGCATACCTGGACCGCCGGCGTGGAATTCAAGATCAATGGCTACGCGCTCAACGAAGCCGAACTGATCGGATTGACGCACGGCGAGCAGGGCCTGCCGGTGATTTTCGTTTCCGGCGACGACCGGCTGGGCACCGAATTGCGCAGCATGCCTTGGATAGAATACGTGACGATCAAACAGGCGACCGGGGTGCGCAGCGCCGTCCTCGTGCCCCTGCCGGAGGCCCGCCGCAGACTGACGCTCGGCGCCCAGCAATCCCTGCGACGTCTGCCGAACGCCCGACTGATGCAAGTGTCCCAACCGGTGCGGGCCTCGGTGACCGCGTTCGCTCCCGCCGACTTGCAATGGCTTGCCGCCGTGCCCGGCATTCGATACCAGGACCAGACGGTGAGCTTCGATGCGACCGATGCTCGTACCGCCTATCGAGGGATGGAGGCTATCGGCGGCGCAGCCATGCGAGGGTATGGCGATGCGCTTTATCGCGCCATCAAGTCATCACCCGACGCCCGCAGCATCGAGCTGCGAGCCATCGCCGAGTGGGACGCGAAGTGGGTGGCCAGCGAGCGGGAACTGGCCAGGCAACGCGGCAATGACAAATATCAAGCAAGCCGATGATCGGCGGAGCGCTTACTCCGCCGCCACTGCGGCCCAGTCGCCATGCACCGACCGACCGGCGAACAAGGTCAGCAGCACCCGGGTCCGCGCGATCTGATTGACCGGCAGCTTGAACAAATCGTGCTCCAGCACTACCAGGTCGGCGCTCTTGCCCGGCTGAATGGAACCGGTCACCGTGTCCTTGTGCATGGCATAGGCTGCGTTGAGCGTGTAGCCGGCAATGGCTTGCTCCAAGGTCACGCGCTCCTGCGGCGACAGCGGCTCACCGCCGCTTGCGCCAGGCTCCAGATGAGTGAGCGCAACCTCCATGCCCTGCAGGGGGTTGGCAGAAGCTACCGCCCAGTCGGAACCGTAGGCTACTCTGCCACCGGCGCGTAACACGCTGGCACTGGGATACATGTGCCGCAGGCGTTCGGGCCCTACCCGCACCCCGGTCATGCGCATGTAGTCGTCAAAACGCGCCCACAGCGGCTGAAATACCACGGTCACACCGAGCCGCGCGATTCTCGGCAAATCCTCCGGCGAGATCAGATTGGCGTGCGAAATCAGATGTCGGTTGTCCCGCCTGGTCTGGCTGTGGGCGTTCCGCTCCCTTGCGGCTTCGAACGCATCCAGCGTTTCGCGAACCGCCCGGTCGCCGATGGCATGCACGTGCACCTGCCAGCCTTGCGCATCCAGTTGCTGGATCGCCGCCCGATACACGTCAGGCTTGATCTGTAATTCGCCGCTGAAGCCCGCCTGGTCCGCATACGGCTGCAATAACGCAGCACTGCGCTGCGCCAGCACGCCATCGAGAAAGAACTTGACCGTTTTGGCCTCGATGCCCTGAGCAGCCAGCCGCTTGGACGCCGCCAGTAACTCGGGAATCTGTTCCAGTCCGCGCGCATTGTCCCAGGTGAGCGCAAGAATGATGTGCGCCGGCAATTCGCCCTTGCTCTGCATGGACACATAGGTCTGCAGCACCTGCGTCGGGTCGTTGAGCTGCACGTTGGCGTCCTGCCAGCCGACGATGCCGATACCGTTGAAGTATTTCAGTCCGTAGCGCAAGGCCGCCTCGCGCTCCCGTTCGCTCGGCGGCGGCAGGATGGATTCGATCAGCGCGACGGCCGACTCCTGCAACGCACCGAGCGGTTCCCCCTTGGCGTCGCGGTCGATGCGGCCGTTAGGGGGATCCGGCGTGTCCCGGGTGATGCCCGCAACCTCCAGTCCCTTGGAATTGACCCAGATGCTGTGACCGCCGACCGAGCTCAGGGCAACCGGGCGATCCGGTGCGACTTCATCCAGCAGCCGTTTGTTGGGAACCCCTTCGGGCACGAATACCCCATCGCGCCAACCGGTGCCGTACACCCAGCCCGTGCCTGGCTGTTCGGCCACGCATTTGGCGACCAGGCGCTGGTAGTCGGCTGGCGTGTTACCTTCGAACAGGGGACAACGGCTGTAGCTCAGGCCGCCCCATACCGGATGCGCATGTGTGTCCAGAAATGCCGGTAGCACCAGGTGGCCGTGCAGATCGACGACTTGCGTGCCCGTCCCTATCGACGCGGCGGTCGCACCCTCGTCTCCCACAACAGTGATCTTGCCGTCGCGAATGGCCACCGAGCTGGCCCAGGGCTGCGCCGCGTCGACGGTGTAGATCCTGGCGTTCTTCAGTACCAGGTCCGCGGGTCCAGATTGAATCTGGGCCGCCCCGGAGGCAGGCGGTGGCGCCGGTTTGCAACCGGCCAGTCCTGTGGACAGAACCATCGAGATGGCCAGCGCCGCTGCCATGCCAGGCAGCGGTCGGCTCTGCCGCATCGGCTTCATCACGCCCGTCGGCATCAGAACTTCCTGGTCAAGGTCGCGACGATGTTGCGAGTCATGCCGGGGCTGCACGCACCGCTCACCGGGCTGGGCGCGCCGCACGAGGCGTAGAACTCCTTGTCGAACAGATTGTTGATGTTGAGCCCACCTAGCCAGTTGCCATAGCTGAACTGAGCCGACAAATCGGCCAGGGTCACCGACGGCGTGATCTGGTTCTGGTAATAATCGATCTTGTCACCCACGTAGCGCACCCCGGCGCTGACCCTGGCGCTCAGGTCGGCATTGATGTCGAAGGACCTGGCCAGCCACAAGGAGGCCAGGTTGTCCGGCAAATCCTCGACCCGGTCTCCCGCCGGATGATCCAGCGTGCCCTTGAGTACCTCGGCCTTGAGATGGCTGAAGTTGGCGGTCAGGCTGTAGCCGTCCCATAGATTCAGGATGGCCTCGAACTCGTAGCCCTTGGCTCCCACCGCGCCGGCCTGGGTGAAGTTCTGGATATTGTTGGGATCGGTGGTCAGGAAGTTGCTGTCCTCGATATCGAAGTAGGCCACGCTCACCATGCTGTTGGCGCTCGGCTGCCATTTGACGCCGGCCTCGTACTGGCGCCCCTCTCGCGGTTTGTAAGGCACGCCCTCGACGTTGGCGCCGAACACCGGCTGGAACGACTCGGAGTAGCTCAGGTAGGGCGAGACCCCTTCGAGTACCTCGACGATCAAGCCGGCACGGAACGTGGTGGCCTTGTTGACGTCCTCGGCAGCTCCCGCGGTCTGGGAAGTGGAGCGGTCGCGGCGCCCGCCGATCACGAACGAGACCCGGTCGCCATACTTGATCTGGTCCTGCAGGTAGAAGCCCAGCTGCGTGCTGCGCGTGGTGTAGGCATTGGTGAACCCATACGCGAACGACTGCCCGTAGTTGCGCTGATCGATGTTCAGCGGCGGCGGACTGCCTCCGGCGAAGCACGGTGCCTGTACCCAGTCACGGCAGGAGAAGCCCTCCTGGCGGTCCTGGTTGAAACGGGTGTAGTCCACGCCCACCAGTATCTTGTGGCTCAGAGGTCCGGTCTGAAAATCGAACTGTGCGCTGTTATCGGTGGTGAGGATCTGATAAGCGTCGTCGAGAACGTAGAACTCGCGCGCCAGCACGGTGCGACCCGGATCGAGGAACGCGTCCGTGGCGCCGTATGCGGAGGCATAGACTTCCCGATAGTCCACCTTCTGATCCAGATAGCGCGTGCGGCTGGACACCAATATCCGGTCACTGAAGGTATGCTGTACCAGCAAAGTGGCCGAACCCAGCTCCGCTTTCATGTGGTTGAAGTTCGGCTCGCCCACGAAGAAATCGATTGGCAGGCGCCGGCCCGGGGGCGCATCCAGCGACAGGGTGCGCGGCAGATAGGTCTGGGTGCCCAGATCTTCTTTCTGGTACAGACCGATCAAAGTCACATCGGTGTTCTCGCCCGGCTTCCAGGTCAGGGCCGGCATGGCCACGATCTTGTCGTTCTTCTGACCGGGCGATTGCAGTTCCCCGTCGCGTACCACACCGACGAAACGTCCGGCCAGGGTATCGGCCGAATTCAGCGGGCCGGTGATGTCGGCCTGAACCTGCTTGCGCTTGAAGCTGCCGAACTCCAGCCCGAGTTCGCCGCCGAAGGCGAACTCGGGCCGCTTGCTCACGGCATTGAGCAACCCGCCGGAACTGCCCGCGCCATACAGCACGGCGGATGGACCGCGCAGCACTTCGGCACGTTCGAGAGTAAAGACTTCGGTGCGCGACCCGTACAACGCATGCGGACTGCGATTCAGTCCGTCGAGGTACTGCACCACCGGGAAGCCGCGCGCGGAGAAATCATCCGAGCGCGTATCGGTACCGAAGCGCTCGGTATCCACGCCAGCGGTGTACCGGAATGCGTCCTGATAATTGACGGCGCCACGCTCGGCGATCTGTTCGTCGGTCACCACGCTGATCGATTGTGGAATCTCCACCAGCTTGGTGTCCGTCTTGGTGGCGGCGGTCGCACGCTCGGCGAATACCGTGACTTCTTCCAGCGACTCGGCGGATTGCGCACTCGCCGCCGCCAATGCCAGGGTGAATCCGACTGCCAATGATAGTTTTGACATGATGTTTACTCCCACCTGATCCTGCGATGAATTTGCTTTATTCCTGCTCCAGGTGCTTGCCCTGGAACAACTTGTGACCCTTGCCGTCGATGCCGCCGCTGGCATCGAACAGGGCAATGTTGTCCAACAGAATGGTGAAGTAGCGGCAATCCGCCTTCTTGCCGCCCGACCACGACACGTCCAGGCACAACTGATGATTCTTGATGGCCCAACTGCCTTGCAGCGGCAGGATCGTTTGTTTCCAGCACACGTTGGTGTTGGGGTTCAGATAATAGTCGCTGCCCTCGGCGTTCTGCGCCGGACAGTCGCTGACCTTGGGCAGCTGATCCCAATGGATATACCGTCCCTCCACCGTGTTGCCGGCAGCGAAGTAATAGCTGGCGTGGCCGGGCAATTGCAGCGTGTTGCCGGTCACCACCTTCGCTATCTCCGGTCCGGTCAACGCCGGAGCCACCACCGAGGGCCACATTGGAGTGAGGCCCGCGCCGCCCTCACCACCTTCACCGGCGAAGATATTGGCCATTGCGCTATCCAGGTTGCCGACGAAAGTACCTTTGGGCTGTACCTGACTGCCACCGGCGGCCGGCGCCGCTTGTGCTGACGCCAGCGGCGACAGCATGCCCTTATCGTTGACTTGTGTAATCGCGGCAACTACCGCAACCGCGGCGCTGGCGCCGATGCCATACCAGATCTTGCTCGACGTTCTCATCAAGGGTTCCTCTGTGCGTCGTTGCTTCAAACTAACAAGGGCCTTGGGGGTGTTCTGTTGGTGCGTGTCCGAACATTGTTTCAATTGGGCCAGGCCATTCACGTGAAAATCCCCCTTGCTAAATCACGCCACGCCTTCCGATAGTTGCTCCAGTGGCCGATAGTCGAAATCGAATCCGAACGAACGTGGCCCGACCGCCGCAAGGGCACGCTCGGTACGGTAGTACGGCGGGCAGCCGATACCGAATACCGTGACCCGTTGCCCGTAACGCAGCCGCTCGGCATTGATCGGCACAGCGGTTTCGTAGTCCACGATGGTGATCAGGTCCGGCACGCTGGCCAGCAATTGGCCGTCGCGGCGCGCCACCAGGAATTCGTTCCTGATATCGATCTCCAATGCCTGGGCGTCATCGAACGAACGGATGGTGACGCGCCCGGTGTCGTACCCACCCACGGTACGGCTGGAAACGTCGACGATCTTGCCGGAGTGCAGATGGCGAAACTCGCCATAGATGGAACCGGCGAAGACCTCGCGCAGATGCGGCGAGATACGTTCCGCCCGGCCGCTGCGCTGGCGCAGTGTTCGGCCCAACTCGATGGCGAACGTCATGGTGCCCGGTACGATGGTCCGCTTGAGCTGGCTGCCGCTCATGGGATGCTCGGTGGCAATGACTACGCCACCGTGCGACAAAGCGAATTGCCGTATGGCGCGCTCGAAATCGAGCGCAGCTGCCTGGAGAAACAGCTCGCTCCCGCCTTCGTAATCCACCGCCACCGAGGGCGTGGATGGAATGCCCCCAATCGAGAATGTGGTCATCTGTGCCTCGGGGAACGCCCGCCCCATGCCGTCGCCATCCACTACCGGCAGGCCACGCACCGCCGCCGCAACGATCGGAATCAGCGAGTTGGCGCCGCCCACTTCAACCGCCACCAGTGCGTCAACCTTGCGACCCACATGGGCTTCGAACTGCCGCAGGGCATGAGCGCATTGACGCGCAGCCGGCAGCAATTCAAGGCCAGCCGATGGAGCTCCCACGCCGCCGATGCCCACCACGAACGCGTCGTCGGCCAGCTCGGCCGGCGGCAAGAGTTCGACCGGTCCGTGCTCGGCCAGGATGCGGCGCGCGATCAAGGTATTGAGATACGGATCGCCACCGCCACCGGTGCCCAGGAATACCGAGCCGGCGGCCAAATCATCCAAGGTCTCGACCTGAATCAGCATTGCGTTTGTTTCCCCGCCAGCACGGCGATCTCACCCACCACCTTGACCTTGAGGCGGGCGCCGCTCTCGTTCATGTAACCCAGGGCCGTCTCCTCGATGTCCACCACGCGAATGGTGGCTGGATCGGCGCCCGCATTGACGGCGCGCCGCACCGCTTCATCCGTCAGCGCCTGCCGTGCCTGTTCGCGTGTCCGGGTCTTGAACGACACCAGGCGATCCGCTTCGCCCCCGATCTGGGCGATCGCCGCGCCGATGGCGTTGGCGACATGCGCATGTTGCGGCCTCAAGACCTCGGATGCGGCAGCGATGGACTGTGTTACCAGTACCGCGCCGCCGCCCACCAGGATCACCGGCACCGGCTCGCTGTTGGGCTTCATGCGCTCGATGCCGTCGTTGAGCGTGTCGGTGATGGTTTGCTTGGCACGTTCGATCAGTGCGCGATCGAGACTGGTAACCAGCACGGGATTGCCAATGCGGGCGGCGCCGTCGGCCACCACGATGTCAGTGGCGGTGAGCGTGTCGCCGCCGAATATCAGACCCTGCTGCAACAGGCGGTAGCCAGTGGAGCGTGGACCGATCCTGGCTCCCCCGTCCTGCACCAGGCTTCCGCCCCCCAAACCGATGGACAGGATGTCGGGCATGCGGAAGTTGGTACGCACGCCACCGACTTCGATGGCTTGGTTGGACTGACGCGGGAACCCATGCTGCAGCACTCCGATGTCGGTAGTGGTACCGCCGATATCCACCACGATCGCGTCCTGCCGGCCGGTAAGTTGCGCCGCGCCCCGCAGCGAATTGGTCGGGCCGGAGGCAAACGTCAACGCTGGAAAGCGGCGCACGAACTCGGCGCTCATCAACGTGCCATCGTTCTGGCTGATGAAGAACGGGCAGTTCAAACCGTGGGTGCGCAATGCGGCTTGAAAGGAATCGACCACGCGGTCCGCAAACCCGAGCAGACCAGCGTTGAACAGCGCCGCATTCTCGCGCTCCAGGATACCGAGCCGCCCGATTTCGTGCGATAGCGTGATGCGCGCGTCCGGGATGGCGCGGCGGATCTTCTCCGCCATCTTCAGTTCCGGTTCGGGATTCATGGGCGCAAAGGCCGACGAGACCGCGAACGTCTTGAGGTGCTTGTGCTGGCAATCGCGGATCGCGGCGTCCGCCAATGTGTCATCGAATGGCGCAAGCGGCCGGCCATCATAGAGATGACCGCCGGGCAGCATGTAGACATGACCGCCCAGCGCCGCGGCAACGTCGTCCGGCCAGCCCATCATGGGCGGCAGCTCGGCCCCCGATGGCAGCGCAATGCGGATTGCCGCCACGTTGCCCAGTTCACGGCGCTCGACGATGGCGTTGGTGAACTGGGTGGTCCCCAACATGACCGCTTCGATGCGTGCCGTCTCGATCCCAGCCGCGTCCAGAATGCGTGTCAGTGCTTCGAGAATGCCATCACTGACATTGGCGCTGGTAAGCGACTTGTGCGCGGCGACCACTTCGCGGCCGTGCAGCAGGACTGCATCGGTGTGTGTGCCGCCGACGTCAATGCCAATCCGCATGAAACATTTTCTCCACCACCCGCGCGATCGGCGGGAGTGCCGATGCGATGTACACGGGAGTTATCTGGCGGAAAAAAGCATAGCCGGCACTCGCACCTCATCCTTAGGCGCGGCGACGTTTGATCATCGCGAGTGGGCCACGGGCGCGGCCATTGCGGTACGGCTATTCTGTTGTAGCTATTCTGGTGCGGTCCCCGTGTCGTCCGGGGTTCCCGCTTGAGCGAAGTAGTGGCTCGGCGTCACGCCGAAGGTGCGGCGGAACATGGCCGTGAACGAGCTCGGGCTGCGGTAACCGACGTCGAGTGCGACTGCGGTTACCGACCGGCCTATCGCCAGGCGTGACAGCGCTTCGAGCAGACGCACGTGCTGGCGCCAGACGGCGAAGCTCATGCCGGTTTCACGGCGGAACAGCCGGGTCACGGTACGCCGACTCATGCCTACCGCCCGTGCCAGGTCCTCGAGCTTCTGTTCCCGCATCGGATCCTTGAACATGGCGCGGCAAACTCGTGCCAGACGCTCGTCCTTGGGCATGGGCGCATGCAACGGCACGGTCGGCATGGCGGAGATCTCATCCAGCAGCAGCGACATGATCTTGCCTTCGCGGCCGGTGAGGTTGTACTCGGTCGGCAGGTTGACGGCCGCCAGGATCAGCGCGCGCAACAAGTCGGACACTTCCAGCACCCGGCAATGTCCCGGCAGATCCTCATGGGTGCGCGGCTCGATATACAACGTGCGCAATGACACCGGCACGCCATAGTGAACTTCGTGCTCGGTCCCGGCCGGCAGCCATACGGCACGCTGCGGCGGCACCACGAACGCGCCTTCACGGGTCACCACCGACATGACACCGGCGCAGGCGTAAAGCAACTGAGCACGGCGATGGGTGTGCAAGGCGTCGGTACAACCGCGCGGCATGTCCAATGCCATGGCCGCGACCGGTCGCGCCACATCCTGGCATTCGTCCGCCCGCATCAGGTTCTTCGGCGGAGCCTGCAGAGTAGGATTGATGTTGGAACGGCGCTTACGCACGGTGGCGAAGCTGCCGGACGTCGGGGCTGTCATCGGATCGAACACCGTCACCAGGGTTGAAGGGGGCTTGGTTCGCGTGATAGCAGGCTTTCGCCTGCGAAAGCAAGCGGTCAGCTTGCGGATAACGGGCCGCGCCCGACCGCGGAGCCATCAGTGGCGCTCACTCCGCCATGCTGCATAGCATCGTGGGTCGACCTGGAACCCACGCCGCGCACCCACCCCAGCTTGCCCGCGATCACATACAGGGCGAACCCCACTACCAGCGAATTGACGCTGGGCAGCCCCCATTGGACGAAATGCCCAACCAGCGCAGCCACCGTCCAGGCGACCAGCGTGGCCGGCACCCATACCGGCGCGCTGGCGGGGATGGCACCGATACGGCGGCTGGCCTCCAGTTCGGCGCGCCAGCATTTCACCACGAAGTACTCGGCAATCATGATGCCGGACACCGGAGGAAACACTACACCCAGCAGGATCAGGAAATCGGTGAAACGATCCAGGATGCCGCCGGCTGCCAGCGCGCTGCCGACCAGTCCCACCAGCAGCGTGACCAGCCGGCGGTTCACGTCGCGGCCGAACACGGTGCTGGCGAAATTCACGATGCCCAGGCCCGAGCTGTACAGGTTCCAGTCGTTGATCTTGAGGGTACCGAGCACGATCACCAGCAGCCCGACCCAGCCCACCGAGGAAGTGACGATGGCCACGACATTATCGGAGCGGATCGCGTGGGCCAGCAGCACGCCGGCCAGGCCGATCACGTACTCGCCCAGCGTGATGCCGAACAGGGTCTGTTTGATGACGTCGGCCGTGCCCCGATTGAAGCGGGTCATGTCGGGAGCGATGACGGCTCCGACCATGAAGCTGCCGGCGACCAGGGTGGTGCCTTCGAGCAGGCTCAGGGGCGGCCCGGGTGGCGCCGAACGCATCAGCTCGCCCAGGTCGTGATGCAGCAGCTCGGCCCCCACCGACCAGGCCACCAGCACCAGAAAAGCCGGCACGGCGACATAGGCCACCCATTTCATGGAATCGAAGCCGGACACGGCGATGCAGGTGACTCCCAGGCCGAAGACCAGTGACCAGGCCCATTGCGGCAGGACGCCGAGCAGGCCGACCAGCGCCTGGGCCGAGACCGCCGACTGGATGCCGAACCAGCCCATCAGGCTGATGCCGATGGCGACGCCCACCACGGCGCTGCCGCCCAGGCCGAAACCGGTCCAGCGCGCCAACACCGACGTCTGCAGTCCCTCGCGGCTGCCGACGACACCGATCAGGATGCAAACCAGTTCGAGAATGACGGCGCCAAACGTCAGCGCCCAGAACGCCGACCAGAACGTCATGCCGAAGCCGAGCGTGGCGCCCAGCAGGAACTGGCTGAGCGCGGAGATCTGCCCGAAGCGCTGCATGCCCACCGACCACCAGCCATGCCGGGCGCTGGCCGGCACGCGACTCAAAGCGTAATCGACGTCGGCCGCTGACACTGGTACTCCCCTTGAGTGCGAGACGGCACCCGCCGTGGCCCTTTGAGGCCAGCGGCGGGTGTCACGGCGCTACGCCGTGGTCGTTGGATAGCGCAACGTATCGTTCAGCCAGCGGGCGGCTTCAGTGAAAGCGCGATCGGCGATCCGTGCCACCGACACCGACTCCAGGAAGCTGTGCGTGGCTCCGGCATACACCGCCACGTGCGAGCGTACCCCGGCGGCACGCAGCTTCTCCGCCATGGCCATGGCCTCTTCGTACATGACGTCGCAGTCCGGCACCGCCGAGAAGGCGGGCGGCAGGCCATGCACGTCGGCGTGAATGGGGCATGCCAAGGGATTGGTCATCGGCGTGTCGCCCAGGTAGTTGCGCCAGAACTGCGCCATTTCTCCCGGACCCCACATGTAGCCACCCTGGCCGTAGCGCCGGTAGGACTCGTTGTCGCAAGTGGCATCGTAGGCGCCATAGTTGAGCAGCATGGCCTTGACCGCGTCCGATTCATTGGCATCGCGCAATTGCATGCAGCAGGCGATGGTCATGGCGGCACCGGCGGAGTCGCCGCCGACGGCGATTCGATCGGGATCGACGCCAATACTGGTGCCCTGCTTGCGCAGCCAGCGCACCACGGCCACCACTTCGTCGGGGGCACGCGGGAAACGCGACTCGGGCGACATCGAATAATCGACCGCCACCACCACCATGCCGGCGCGCGCCGCATACTCGCGCATCAGTCGGTCATGGGTATCGATGCTGAAGATGGTCCAACCACCGCCATGGGTGTAGACGAGGGCGGGCCGCAGGCCATCGGCGTGCGGATCGAGCACGCGGATGCGGACTTCGCCGTACTGCGTCGGCACCATGAGTTCGGTGGTACGCGCCATCACGGGTCCACCCATGGCGAACGGCGCACGCACTTTTTCGGCGATGAGCCTGGCTTCCACTACGGGCACGCTATCCAGGGACGGATACAGTTGCCAGCGGCTGGACATCAGACGGACGAAGCGACGGACTTCGGGATCGAGACCGTCGTCCGCGGGAACAGGGGATTTTGTGTCAGTCATCGTAACCTCCGGCCGCGCAGAGTACGGGTTTGCGCCGCCCGGCGCATTTGTGCCGGGGACGCGGACTATCGTGACTGAGCCAACCTGTCAGTAGCAACGCAACTAGTTGAAAATGCTTGACAGATTGAGTCCGCCCCGAAAATCATGACCTCAAAAGGGGGTATCCGTGCAGCTCTCGTATTTCTCGACGCTTGCTTCGTTGTTGGGAGCCGCCGGCCTGGGGCTTGCCTTGGCCACCGCTGGCGCCAGCGCGCAAACAGCAACTGGCGAACCGGAATTCTCCCCCGCTGCCATCAAGGCGGACGTCACTTTCCTGGCCGACGACCTGTTGGAGGGCCGGCAACCGGGCACCCGGGGCTACGACCTGGCGGCGCTGTACGTAACCGCCAAATTCACCGAGCTGGGCCTGACGCCAGCCGGCGAGCATGGCGGCTGGCTGCAAACCGTGCGCCTGCTGGAACACCGCATCGACCCAGCCCACTCGACCGTCACCCTCAGCGGCGCCCAGCGTGCCGATACCTGGCAACACGCCACCCACGTGGTGATCACCGCCAACCCATTGGCGACCCAGAAAGTCATCGAGGCGCCGGTGGTATTCGCGGGCTTCGGCATCGACGCGCCACAACGCGGGTTCAACGACTACCGGGGGCTGGATGTGCGCGGCAAGATCGTTGCGGTGCTGATCGGCACTCCCAAGGGCACGCCTAGCGAGATGGGCGCCCATCTCAATGCCAACAAGGCGGCGATGGCGCAGCGGCACGGCGCCATCGGCATGATCATGCTGGATACGCGGGAGATGCGCGCACTGTATCCATTGAAGAGCCGCTTAGAGAACGACACGCAGCCACGCACGACCTGGCTGGATCGCAACGGCCGGCCCGTCATCGCCGCACCGGACATACAGGCCACCGCCGCACTCGATGAAACTGCGGCCAACGCGCTATTCGCCGACGCGCCACGCAGTCTCGACTCGGTCCTCGACCAGGCCGACCGCCCGAACGGGCGTCCCAAGGGATTTGCACTGCCGACCCGTGCCCGCATCGCATGGCAGAGCAGTACCCGCACCTACGACAGTGCCAACGTACTGGGCCTGCTGCCCGGCACTGATCCGACGCTCAAGCAGCAGACCGTGATGATGATGGCGCATCTCGATCATGTGGGCCGGCGCTCGCCCAAGAATGGCGACGATATAGTCAACGGTGCGCTCGACAATGCCGCCGGCGTCGCCATCATGCTCGATGTCGCGCGTGCCATGGCCAGTTCGCCAGCCAAGCCGCGCCGCTCGATTCTGTTTCTGGCCAACACCGCGGAAGAGCCCGGGCTGCTCGGGACTTATTACTTTGCCGCCGCACCGACCGTGCCGCTGGATGGCATCGTCGGCGTGCTCAATCTGGACGTGCCGCTCGTAACCTATGAGTTCAGCGACGTGATCGGGTTCGGCGCCGATCATTCGACCCTCGGCGCCAACCTGACCAGGGTGGCCGGCGCGACCGGTGTGACGGTGACACCCGATCCGGCGCCGGCGCAAGGATTGTTCACGCGCAGTGATCACTATGCCATGGTGCAGAAAGGCATCCCTGCTCTCTTTCTCATACCGGGCTACGCCAGCGGCGGCCAACAGGCCTGGCAGACTTATCTACGCCAGCATTACCACCAGCCGTCCGACGATTTGTCGCAACCGCTGAACTGGCAGGCCGCCGCCCGCTTCGCTCGCATCAACTGGCTGCTGCTACGTGATGTCGCCAACGATGCCGAGCGGCCGCGCTGGTATCGGGGTAGCTATTTCGGCGAGACCTTCGCGCCGGATGCGGCGAAGGCCATAAAGCGATAACCAGGCATGGACCAGAACGCCGGCGTTGCGCCGGCGTTCCCACCCAGTCCGCCTCTAACCAGTCCGGCTCAGGCCTTGGCGATCACCGCCGCCACGGATTGCGCCACATACTCGATGGCGTTGCGGCGCAGGCCGGCCATGTTGATGCGACCGTCGCCGGTAATGTAGATCGCGTATTCCTTACGAAGGCGCTCGGCGGCGCCCGCGGGCAGCTTGAGCATGGAGAACATGCCGCGCTGACGGGCGATGGCCGAGAAGTCCTGCGACGGGCAGGCCTTGCCGAGTTCTGTCGCCAGCGATCGACGCAGTTCACCCACGCGCTCACGCATCGCGTTCAGCTCATTGCGCCACAACGAATCCAGCGAGGTGTCGCCCAGGATGCGAGCGACCACGGCGGCACCGTGATCCGGCGGCATGGAGTACAGGCCACGTGCGATCCTGCGCAGATGGCTGGCAGCCGCCTCGGCCTGCGACCCTTGCTCGCCGATCACGATCAGGGCACCGACGCGTTCGCGGTACAAGCCAAAGTTCTTCGAACATGACACGGCAACCAGCACTTCCGGCAACGTGCCGGCCAGCAGGCGCGCACCCGCGGCGTCCTGGTCCAATCCGTCGCCCAGTCCCTGGTAGGCGATGTCGATGAACGGCACCAGCTTGCGCTGTTGCAGTACCGCCGCCACCGATTTCCACTGCTCCGGCGACAGATCGGCGCCGGTCGGGTTGTGACAGGCGCCGTGCAGCAGCACGACATCGCCGGCCGGCAGCTGGTTGAGCTTTTCCAGCATGGCGTCGAAGGTCACGCCGCCGGTATTGGCGTCGTAGTAGGGATAACGTTCGAGCTTCAAGCCGGCGCCGCCGAGCAGCGGCACATGGTTGGCCCAGGTGGGATCGCTCACATGAACCGTGCCGGCCCGGGCACCGACCAGCAGTTCGGCGCCGATACGCAAGGCGCCACAACCGCCGGGGGCTTGCAGGGTCTGCACCCTGCCGGCCTTCAGCGCGGGATGCTCGGCTCCCAGCACCAGTTTGCCGATGGCCGCATTGAACTGCTCATTGCCACCCGGGCCGAGGTAGGTCTTGGTGTCCTGTTCCTGCAACAGGGCGCGCTCGGCCGCCCTCACCGCCTCAGGAATGGGGGTCAGCCCCTGCTCGTCCTTGTATACCCCCACCCCCAGATCGATCTTGCGGGGCGAGGTGTCGACACGAAACATGGCCAACAAGCCCAGGATGGGGTCGGCCGGGAGCATATCGAAACGTTCGAACATGACTTGCCTATGTCCAGGGGATTTGCCCTGGCCTCGTGACGCCGTGGAATACCGAAAGATACTACGGTCAGAGCCAGGG
>Ga0182745_1000447_pt1 | contig 46666 bp, 34 predicted proteins | sample eDN3rd30CKraftBY_FD_128523 | JGI IMG/M metagenome (GOLD analysis project Ga0182745, IMG submission 128523) | Enriched backyard soil microbial communities from Emeryville, California, USA - eDNA 3rd pass 30_C Kraft BY (version 2) (version 2) | ecosystem: Environmental > Terrestrial > Soil >...
GGCTCCCAATGGTATGGAAGCACGGAGCAATCAACAACTCGGGATTGGCTGGAAAACGATAAATTCTGGGGTCGCAGGGGCAGAGCCCCTGCTTAGCAGGCCACTAGAATGCCGGAAGAGCCATAGAGTATTTGGAGGTGCTCCGTCAGATAATTGGAAAGTTAGAGTAATTGAGAAAAACAAGTATGAAGAGTTCGTGTTTTTGCTTCCTATTGATGAGTTTAATATCGAACCAGGGAGCGAGCTTCGCCTGATTGTGGATGCATGGCCGGATGAGGGATCTATGCGTTCTGGAGAGAATCCGATTAAACTCATTAGCTCTATATTCAAAGCTCCGTAGCATCAGGAAACTCGTCAAAATCGGTGCTGAATTCGTTTCTCTGCGACTGAAGGCTGGTGTGAAGAGTGCAATATATAAGATTGAATAATTTGAGACAGCTACTCCGTTACCGTGTTCTGGATCACCAGAGCTGGGGTGGTTGCATCACGACTGGAAGACCGTACGTTGATTGGTAGAAACTTGTGTCCAAACTAGCTCCGCGCGCTTGGTTCAGGAATAAGAAAGGCGCTCATCTGTTAGGGTTGACCTGCTCCCTGAAAACTACTCCAGCCTAAACGGGAAAAGCAGGAAAGACAGGGAAAAGATGAAGAGACGGCAATTTCTATTCGCGTCCTGTGGACTTGTGGTTGCGACAATTGTCAGAGGGCAAGGGCTGACGCCCACAGACTTGCTTGAAAGAGGCGAGATCCCGAGCTATCCTCCGATTGCCATCGCGGCAGGCATTAATGGCATCGTCGAAGCCAGAATCAAAGTTGACCGAGGTCAGATCACTGAGGTTGACATCGTTTCTGGTCATCGGTTGCTGGGATCGGCGGTACAGCGGGTATTGCGAACGTGGCGATTCCATCCGGAGGTTACAACTGCAGACCACCGCATCAAGTTCATGTTCGAACTCATGGACGAAGAGGTGGTCATGCGAGAAAACCCGCTGATCGAACTTCGTTTACCCAATTCAGTCCGGATCCGCACCAATCGAGTTAAAGCGGTGACGTTGGACACGAACGGCAACGCGCTGTAGAAACTGCCCCAGGGAATCCGGAGTAAGGCTACACGAAGTAACTACCTGATTTCGGGAAGTATTGGGTCGGATTAGCTTTTGCCGGATGAGGTAAGCGGATTTCGCCTTGCCAGACTCACAGCGACACTGCCACCGAGTCGCCCAGGCTATGTCAAGATGCGCTTCACCACATTCCCGTGGACGTCCGTCAGACGGAAGTGGCGCCCCTGATACTTGTAGGTAAGTCGCTTGTGGTCGACGCCCAGACAGTGCAGCACGGTCGCTTGCATGTCGTGAACGTGGACAGGGTCTTTCACGACGTTGTAGCAATAGTCGTCGGTCTCGCCGACCTGGATGCCGGGCTTGATACCGCCGCCTGCCATCCAGATGGCGAAGTTGCGAGGGTGATGATCGCGACCGTAGTTGGTGTCCGAAAGCGGCCCCTGGCAGTAGGCGGTACGGCCGAATTCCCCGCCCCAGATCACCAGCGTTTCGTCGAGCATTCCGCGCTGCTTCAGATCGAGCACCAGAGCTGCGGAGGCTTGATCTGTTCCTTTGCACTGCAGGGCAAGGTCGCGCGGCAGGTCACGATGCTGATCCCAACCGCGATGGTAGAGCTGCACGAAGCGCACCCCGCGTTCCGATAGGCGACGGGCCAGCAGACAGTTTGCCGCGTAGGTGCCGGGACGCCGCGCATCCTCGCCATAGAGTTCAAAGGTGGACTCCGGCTCGGTTGAGAAGTCCACCAAATCCGGCACGGAGGTCTGCATCCGGTAGGCCATCTCGTACTGCGCGATGCGTGTTTCGATCTCCGGATCCGGGTAGTCCTCCATCTTTAGTTCGTTCAAAGACTTCAGGCTATCCAGCATGTTGCGCCGCGAGTCCCCGTCGAGGCCCGCTGGGTTGTGGATGTGCAGAACGGGGTCCTTGCCAGAACGAAACTTCACGCCCTGGTATCGCGAAGGCAGAAAGCCGGCTCCCCAGAGACGACTGAAGAGGGGCTGGTCTGTATTCAGCGCATTGGCCTGCGACACCAGTACGACAAAGCCGGGAAGATCCTGGTTCTCACTACCCAAGCCATAACTGACCCAGGAGCCCATACTGGGTCGGCCCGGTTGTTGAAAACCCGTTTGGAAGAAGGTAATGGCCGGGTCGTGATTGATGGCCTCCGTGTGCATCGTCTTGATGATGCAGATGTCATCGGCAATCTTGTGGTGGTGGGGGATGAGCTCGCTCATCCAGGCGCCAGACTGGCCATATTGCTTAAAGGAGAAGAGAGACCGAGCCACCGGGAAGGAGCTTTGCCCGGAGGTCATGCCGGTAATGCGCTGTCCGCGGCGAATGGAATCCGGAAGCTCCTGGCCATGGAACTTGTTGAGTTCCGGCTTGTAGTCAAACAGATCCATCTGCGACGGTGCGCCGGACTGATGCAGATAGATGATGCGCTTGGCCTTTGGCGCAAAATGCGGCAGACCTTCCAACGCATTGGCAGCAATAGCCGGCTCGGATGCTTCCCCGCGCAGCAATGCAGGATTCAGCAAAGCGGCAAGCGCAGCCGTACCAATGCCACCCGCAGTCTTTGAGAAGAAGTGGCGGCGGCTTACCGGGATGTTGACAGCTTCTTGCCAGCGCATGGCGTTATCGGTTTCCTCGTCGATTTCCTTGTTGATGAGCGTAAGGGCAAAACCCAGTTAGAGGTTATTCTTCCGAATCACGGTCACGAAGTCCAGAAGGTGGTCGGAAAAGAAGCCCGTGTTGCGCAGAGCTCGTGCGGCTATTCCTTCGTAATGGTCTCGTCGAGATTTAGCAACACGCTGGTGACCGTCGCCCAGGCAGCCAGTTCCCGGGGATCGAGTTTCTTGTCTGCTTCGGACTCACCCACCTTCAGCAACTGCTTGGCGGCATTTGGATTTTTGCGGTAGCGGCCTTCCTGAGTTTCCGCAAGATCGCGTAGAACCTGCATCTCTTTCGGGTTGGGCTCCCGTGCAGTTACCAAACGGAAGGCGTAACGAATGCGCTCGCCGGCATCCGTGCCCGCTTCCTGAATCACGCGCTGCGCCAAGGCGCGGGCTGCTTCCACATAGGTGGGGTCGTTCATCAGAACCAGCGCCTGCAAGGGCGTATTCGTATTGGTGCGTCGTGCGGTGCATTTCTCGCGGTCCGGCGCATCGAAAGTAATCAGCGATGCCGGAGGAGCAGTGCGCTTCCAAAACGTATACATGGTGCGGCGATACAGATCTTTGCCATGGCTCTGTTCGTAACGCTGCATGGAATACACATCGCCGAAGGCCATGTCTTCCCAGATTCCATCAGCCTGATAGGGGAATACGGAAGGACCACCGACTACGCCATTAAGGAGTCCGCTGGCGGCCATGGCATTATCGCGAATCATTTCGGCTTGCAGCCGGACGCGGGGTCCACGCGCGAGCAGACGGTTTTCGGGGTCCTGTTCGATCAATTCGCGGGAAGCCCGGGATGACATACGGTAGGTGGAAGAGGTCACGATGGTGCGCATCATGTGCTTCACATCCCAGCCGGAACGGACAAATTCAGTCGCCATCCAATCCAACAGTTCCGGGTGCGAGGGCGCGTCGCCCTGTGCACCGAAATCCTCGGAGGTCTTCACAATGCCGTAGCCGAAGACCATCTGCCAGAAGCGATTCACGGCCACGCGTGCGGTAAGCGGATGATCGGGTCGCATCAGCCACTGCGCCAGCGCCAATCGGTCCGCCGGAGCATCACCTGGCAATTGCGGCAACACTTCCGGGACACCCGGCTGCAACTCTTCGGCTGGCGCACTGTAGTCACCCCGTTCCAAACGGTGGGTCTTTCGCGGGGTTACCATTTCTTCCATCACCATAGTGGTGGGAATGGATTGGGTCAACGCGTCAAAGGCTTTGTTGGCAGCCTGCAGCTCTTGCCACAACTTGCGATCGGCGGGCGCAGCCGCGTGATCCAGGTAGTAACGACGGAGCCGCGTATGCTGGTCCGGAGATCTGCCGTCTTTGGACACGAGCAGTGCCGCGCGAGCCGGTTCGTGCGTGAAGAGTTGATCGACATCAGCGCCGGTCAACTTGCGGCGATAGATGCGTAGTTCATCAATGCCGCCCGTGAAGGGCCCAGCCAAGCTGGAGTCGCCAATGGTCAGAGCGCCGGCTTTACCGAAGTCTCCGCGCAAGGTATCGAGCTTGGCTTTCAAAGCGGCTGGCTTTCCATTCACCCACAACTGAATGCCGGAAGCCTTCCCGCTACCGTCGTAGCTGAAGGCAACGTGGGCATGGTCGCGCAGCCGTACACGATCTGCAGAGGTGACCTCCAGCAGACTTTCCGGGTACTTTTCCGTCAGGCGGATCGTTAGGTATACGCCCCGGTTTACTTCATGCGGGATGGGGTAAGACTCGTCGATCAGCAGTTCGATGCCTTGCCGGGTTTGGGGATTCGTGATCCGTTGAAAGATCGCCATGGCTTTCTGGCTGGAAGTGCGCATCCAGAAAGCCATGGAGAACGGGTCGGAGCGGCCAAAGGAGAGCGCGTTACCAAAGCTGACTTTGGTTTCCCCATCCAGATCGATGCGGTCTGCGACGACGCCAGCACTATACTGGAGTTCCCCTTTTTCCAGCTTCCCGCGCAACGCGGGGGTAGCGGTCTCCAAGTGGCGATCAAACGAGTAGTGCGCCACCAGACCTTCAAAGGAAGGAGCGGGTAGCTGGCCGGAGCGGTTGGCGCCCCATGACAACATCTTATAGTCGATAAGGTCATCAGAGAGGGCCTGGCGCGCGTCATGGGCGCGCTGTCGCGCCTGCTTCCAGGAGGCTTCTTCCTCATTCGACCGGAACACGCGCAGCAAGGGAGTGGCATTGCCGCGCTTGCCGTCCAGACCTTCCTCTTCAATGGTGTTGAAGAAGGCATAGAAACGATAGAAGTCCGTCTGTTTGATGGGGTCGTACTTGTGGTCGTGGCAGCGGGCGCAGCCCATGGTCAAGCCCAGCCATACGGTGGCGGTGGTATCCGCGCGATCCACGACGTACTCGGTCAGATACTCCTCGGGAATCGCGCCGCCCTCATAGTTGATCATGTGATTGCGATTGAAGCCCGAGGCAATCTGTTGATCGCGGGTGCGATTGGGCAGCAGGTCACCGGCCAGTTGCCAGACGGTGAACTGATCGTAGGGCATGTTCTCGTTAAAGGAGCGAATCACCCAATCCCGCCAGATCCACATATCGCGATGGCTATCGATATGGAAGCCATGCGTATCGGCATAGCGCGCCAGATCGAGCCATTGCATGGCCATGCGCTCACCGTAGCGGGGCGACGCCAGTAGAGCGTCTACACGCTTCTCATAGGCATCCGGGGATTTGTCGGCCAGGAAACTATCGATGTCCTTGGGGGATGGGGGCAAACCCGTGAGGTCGAAGTGGAGCCGCCTCAACAAGGTCGCATTCTCGGCTTCAGGCGACGGAGCCAACTTCTCCCTGTCCAGTTTGGCGAGCACGAAACGATCCACTTCGTTACGCACCCACTGCTCGTTGCTGACTGCCGGCAGTGCAGGTCGCACCGGGGTCTTGAAAGCCCAGTGGGACTCAAATTCCGCACCCTGGCGGATCCATTCCGCAATGATCTCTGTCTGTTCCGGAGTCAGCACATCGCCACTACCCGGAGGAGGCATGGCGAGCGCGCGTTTCGGATGCGCGATTCTTTCCAGCAGCTTGCTCTTGGCAGGATCGCCTGGAACGACGATCTGGTGTTTCCCCCTGGTGGCGAGCAAGCCCTCTTTGGTATCGAGACGCAGGTTCACCAGCCGCGTTTTCTCGTCGGGGCCATGGCAGGTATAACACTTGTCCGAAAGAATGGGTCGCACATCGCGATTGAACTGGATATCACGAGGCGCAGCGCCACTTCCGAGAACCGCAAAAGCCGCAATGGCCAGCAAAAGGGCCAACTGATGCATCTGACCGGATACCTGCATGTTTGCGAAAACGCCCGGTTCGTACGGGCGCACTTTCCATTCGTTGTTCTCTGTTGCGGGGCAAGCCATCGTCGGACCTGCTTTACAACTCAAAATAGCACTGGGGCAGCCGATCGAGGAGGCGTCGGCAAGCGCGGGCGAGCACTGGCAAAATACTATCAAACTTGGGGTAACGATCGTCACCAGAACTCCGCGGGTGTCGGCGTGTTTGCGGGTCTCTGATCGCCTGAGAGAAGGGCGGGTTCCCGCTTCGCGTATCGTATTCTGAAAATGCGGCCAGGACAGGCAATCGACGGTTTTGGAATTGGTAGGCTGCGCGATGCAAGGATTGCGCAATTCTTAGGTATGAAGACGCAATACTACACGGCGACCAGTTTGGATGGATTCATCGCGACGGAAGATGATTCCTTGGAGTGGCTATTTGCGCTGGGTGATCTGAACGAGACGACTTATCCATCATTCATCGCCGAGGTTGGGGCACTGGCAATGGGTTCGACGACATACGAGTGGATGCTTCGCCATGCGGACGAGGTCGTCGCCACGGTTGGCTCGCCGTGGCCGTACACGCAACCGACTTGGGTGTTCTCCAACCGGTCGCTCCCTTTAGTGGATGGCGCTGATATTCGCTTCGTGCGTGGAGACGTTCGGCCTGTGCACGCCAAGATGCGTGAGGTAAGCGGTTCGAAGAATATTTGGATCGTCGGCGGCGGGGACTTGGCGGGGCAGTTCCATGACGCCGGTCTGTTGGACGAAATCATCGTGCAGGTGGGGTCAGTGACGCTGGGACAGGGAAAACCACTCTTCCCACGCCGCCTGACGAGCCCGGCTCTGCATCTGGTCTCCGCGCAAAAGTTGGGCTCCGGTTTGGCCGAGTTGCGGTATGAGGTTCCCAAGGGACCCGGATCCGCTGGGGACGACGTTACGGGTGCAGGGGTTTAGAGGATGGATGGGCGACGCGGTCGAAGCTCTTGCGATGGCGCCGCTCGGACGGTTGTGCGGCCTATAAATTTCGCAGCCCATATATTTCGCAGCCCGTGTATTTGGTAAAGACAGGCGGGGGATGCATCCAAAGAGGCATCCCCATTTTGCGTGAATACGATCGACTGGCTAGCCGCGACGGTAGCCCTGCTGCAGGAAGTTTCCGCCTTGACGTGGCTGGGTTTGCGGCGGAGTGATAAGCCCGACCTTCACCAGCGCAGTGTAGGTCCAGGGCGCGTTGTTCTTCATCATCGTCAATTCCTGTTGCAGTTGGAATCCGCCATTGGCCAACAGATTGGGGTTGGTGATGGCCTTGCCCATGATGGGGAAGGCCTTGGCGAACTGGCCGATATGGTGGTTGTTTACCCAGAAGTGGTGCGCGGAAAGGTCGTTATCCACGCCGCGACCCGTTCTGCCGAGCATTCCCATGGTAGAGCCGTGCATGTTGCGGAAGTCTGACATGTACATGCGGATGCCCGCGTAGCATTCACAGACCTCGATATGCGAGAGCGTGATGCCTCCGGTCAACTGCGTACCGCACTTCGTGAGGAACTTGTGCGCCAGATACCAGACCAATTTGCCCATCGGCGTGCCCTTCATGACACCGGTATTGTGCTCACCGGGAAGAGTGATGATTTTGACACGCTGATCGTGGACTTCCAGGGACTGTGATTCGATCATGCGGACCTTGACGGGTTTCATGATCTTGCGGTCTTCATCCTCGGCGACGATGGCGAAGTAACGACGCACGTTGGAGGGGATGGTGTTCTTGCGAGGATCCGCACGATTGCCCGGCCCGGCGACAGGGTCCGCGGCAAAGATGTTGATATCGATGCCACGCGTATCGGGATCAGCGGCAATGGCGTTGGCGAGCATGTGGCAGGTGACGGCGCCTCGGCTCCACCCGGCCATGTTGATGGTTTGAATGCGGCTGTTGGCGTGGACGAACTTGATGATCGCCATGGCATCCTGAACGTTCTGTTCCCAGCCATGTCCCGTGATATTGCCGCGCAGTTTCCGAAAAAGACCGGATCCTGGTGTGCGGCTGTCGGGATTCGTGCCCCGGGGGGAACTGCCCGGTCCGTCACAGATCATCCATTTGTCTTGGGGGGTGACGCTATTCGGCTTCGCCTGCATACCGGCGGTGATGGTTCCGAGGTAACCGATGAGTTCTTCGGTGCGTTCGCGGTTGAAACCAGTCCCGCAATTGTAGACGGTGAAAACGTTTGGCACGCTGATGCTCTCCTCAATCGAGAGCAGGATGCGAGCGGATGAGACGCCGAACGCAGGGCTTGGGATGCTGCCTCCCTCGTAGTGGCGGCGCTGCTGACGACGAGAGAATAGGCACGACAGGGGTAGCTCGAATGCCTCTTCCGTCAGGTTCCGCGCTGCTGGGAGATGCGCACCACAGGCTCCGCGCGGGACGATCCATCCCGATGATGCAACCTGCTGAAGTCCATGTTTTGGCTAATGCCTAAGGTTCTGCAGCCAGACGGCAGCCCGACGGAACCGGACTGTGGCCTGACGGCTAATTTTGCATATTGGGACTGTACCATCGGACAGGAGACGCGGCAATACTTGGGTAGTACTACTTTCGGTGTTGGGTGGGAAGGACCATACTGGGGCGAGTCTGACCACGCGGTCCTCTTGCGGTATCGGTACGTTCTGAATACCGATTCACAGTTTACGCTGGAGGTGGCCGAGACGGTGAAGCCGCCGTCGATAAGAGATGGCCGTTCGACAGACTGATTGCGGGCGTCTATGGTTTGCAAGTTGATCCCAGTTGGAGGCACACGTGGAAACCTTCTCCGAGACTGAGCAACTAAAACAGGCAATCGACACCAGCGACTTTGCACGGGTCAGGGAAATGATGACGCGCAACCCCGCGTTACACCGGGCTCCTCTTGGCTATGGCGAGGATGGGCCGCTGACATGGGTTGCCGAATGCCGCGTGCCTCGGGAGCCACCCAGTGCCGCCAGACTCGCTATGGCGGAATGGATGATCACGCACGGGTCAGATGTACACCAGGGCGGGGATGGTCCGCTGATGCGGGCTGCGCTCAACGGTGATCGCATTCCGATGATGGAGCTTCTTGTCGCCCATGGCGCCGATGTGAACGCCTTGTGGCACGGAAACTTCCCCATTATCTTTGCGCCCTGCGAAGCGCTGGCCCCGTCTGCCTTGCAATGGCTGCTCGACCATGGCGCGAATGCAAACTGTAGCGACCACGGTTACGCGATCAGTGGCCATGCTTACCCTGGCACTGCTCTTGATTACCTGATTGCGGGCTACGTCCGTTCGCCGGAAAGGCTGAGCGCCTGTATCGATATGCTGCTTCAGGCCGGAGGAGCAACCAGATACAACGATACAGCGGTGCTGGCTCTGCTGCGCGGTCAGATCGATCAACTGACAGCGTTGCTCGACGCGGACCCTAACCTAGTGCACCGACGATTTCCCGAACTTGATTGTGGGCAAACCGGTGGACGTTCGCTTCTGCTTCAGGGTGGAACGCTGCTGCATGTCGCCGCCGAGTATGGCAGTGTTGCGGGGGCCGCGCTGCTATTGGATCGGGGAGCGGACGTGAATGCCCGCGCAACCATCGACGAAGCTGGCGTGGGTGGACAAACGCCTATTTTCCACTCGGTGACTCAGTTTGATGATCGGGGACTGCCGGTCACGCAGTTGCTTGTCGAACGCGGGGCGGCACTGGATCTTCGCGTAAGGATTCCCGGCGACTACGAGCGACCCGACGAAATCGTAGAATGCACGCCGTTGGGATACGCGCTCCTGTTCGGTGGTGCGCCAGATAGGAAGACGGTGAGGCTGCTACAAGAGAGAGGAAGGTAGACACGACCAAGCCGCTGGCCCACCACGACTACAAAGGCATTGGCTTCCAGGTTGATATGCACCACGGCCAAACAATAGGAGTCGAGAATCGCCTGAATCTCCGCCACCACCGCAGCATCGGGAGCCTTGGTGGGTATGCGGGCAGCATCTTCCTGGATAAGCTACACACACCCAAAATGTTCGATCAGCCCCTCCATCTGCTCCAGGTACCCGTGCAATCCTTCCTGGCCATCACGAATGCTCGTCCCAAAAGCACGCTGCGCTCGACCAAAGTCTTCGCACCCACGGATGGCATCTCCTTGAGCGTGTTTCGCCATGCCCCTGTTTGCATAGGCCATTCCAAGATCGCCTAGTAGTTCCCGCCATCCGCCCGCCACCAGCCGCGACCGGATGGTGATGGCGCGGTCATAGTCCGCCACCGCCTCCACCAATCGCCCCAGAGACCGAAGCGAGTTGCCCCGGTTCATCACCGCACCGGCCAGATCGTTCTCCAACTCGCTGCGCCCGCCCGCCAACCGACGCTCCAGAATCTCGATGGCGCGGTCATAGTTCGCCACCGCCTCCGTCAATCGCCCCAGCGAATGTAGCGAGTTGCCCCGGTTTACCACCGCCCTGGCCACATCCTTCTCCAACTCGCTGAGCCCGCCCGCCACCAATCGCTCCCGAATCTCGATGGCTCTGTCATAGTCCGCCACCGCCGCTGTCAATCGCCCCAGCGACCGAAACGAGACGCCCCGGTTCATCACCGCACTGGCCACATCCTTCTCCAACTCGCTGCGCCCTCCTGCTATCAGTCGTTCCAGAATCTCTATGGCGCGGTCATAGTCCGCCACCGCCTCCGTCAATCGCCCCATCGAATCCAGCGAGTTGCCCCGGTTCATCACCGCACCGGCCAGATGATTCTCAAACTCGCTACGACCGCCCGCCACCAGACGCTCCAGGATCTCGATGGCTCGGGCATAGTCCGCCACCGCCTCCGTCAATCGCCCCAGCGAGTCCAGCGAGACGCCCCGGTTCATCACCGCACTGGCCAGATCATTCTCCAACTCGCTACGACCGCCCGCCACCAGACGCTCCAGGATTGCCGATGCGCCGTGGAAGAGATCTAAAGAGATCCGGTGCTTTTTTCCCTTCTCGGAAAGAATGCCCTCCGCATGTAACGATTCAGCCTCTCTTTCTCCGAGTGGCTTGGACAACCCAACAATCACCTCCTGCACCGCCGGATTGAGGGCGAATCGTTGCGTCCCAAGGCGGTCCCGCGTGCGGGTAAGCATTCCACAATGCGCTTGAGCCGTAAGGATGGGAGATAAAGCCCCCTCCAATTCGCATACCTGCAGTGCCTCCATGGGGACCGGAAAGGGAAACGCGGATGCGAAGCCCAGAACAATCCGGGTATCTTGAGACAGACTCTCAAAGTGATGCTTCACGAGCGCCCGGAAGCCCTTTTCACGCAGGACGTCGTCGTTCGCATCGAAGTGTGCAAACAACTCCTGGTTTCCGAGCAGTTCCACTAATGTAGTCAGTTCCCCCGCAGACTTCAGGTGAATCACAACCATTTCGAGTGCCCCCGGAATGCCATGAACCCTTTGGATAAGAGCGTGCAGGCGCTCGTCGGATGCTTCCTGAAGCGCGGTGCAGTAATCGCGCTGGGCGCGCAGCCAGGCGAATGCATCGTCTACACGCAAACCCGTCGACAAGGGTTTTACTGCACCAGAATCCAGGACTTCCGAGCAGTTCCGCATCAATGGCCGTAGCCGGCTTTCGATCATGAACCTTACGGATACGTGGGACGACACCAACAATTTGCAGAGAAGCAGGTCCAACTCTTCTGACCGGAAATGATGGACCTCGTCCAGCAATGCTTCCGCATTCTGCAAGAACACCCAACAGAACTTCTGCTCTCCAGAGACTTCGTCTAAGATCCTCAGGATGGCGCGCACTCTGGTTGAGGCCGCGACACCCGGAGCGAAGAAGGATTCCACTTCCTTCCCAACGTCCTCAGTACAGGCATCCTGTATGGTGCGCGCCAGTGCTTGGATGGGATCGTCGTCCTTATCGCGGCAATCGATTGCGAGAATTGCGCCTATGCGATCGTCCGCGATCTTTCCCTGGGGCACCACCTTTTGCACTGTGCGTGTCAGAATTCCGGACTTCCCAAAGCCAGGAGGTCCCAGAATCGGAATGATCCGGCGGCCGTTCCAATTGGTAAGATCGCCGAGTAGGCCATTGGCTTCGGATTCCCGGCCGAAGATCTCGCGGCTTAGGTCGAGAGGTCCGATGAACGGATGCCGAAGTTTCGGTTGCGGTTGACGGGATTGCTTCAGATCCGCGAACTGCCCAAGGAGTTCCTGCTGGTGCTGTTCGTTCTGCTGGTGCACCGAGTCAAATCCGGACTGGACCGTAGTGCCCAGTGCCCCAACACCCTTCTCCAGTGCCCCAACACCCTTCTCCAGTGCCCCAACACCCTCTGCCAGTGCCCGGAGTCCTTTCAGAACCTCAGTCTGTCTGCGATCCAGAGCACTCTCAAGCGTTTGTCGGTTAGCCCGTAATTCTTCCGATCCCGAAGGTCAGCACGTATATCTGCGAGCAACTCCGTGAAGACCATGGATTTCACAGCTTCATTCGACTTGATGCTGACGTGAAAAGCGCCGACAAAGCTGCTGCTCCAACGTTCGCGCAGAAGCTGTTCCAGCTCCTGATGAAGGGTGGTACTCGCTGGAGCAGCTTCGGCCACCAGTGCCCTTACGTCTCCCACGATGCGTTCGGTCAGTATGGCCTTCAAGGCCTCATCTGGGCCGCCACTGCGAAGCAAGTCATCCAACCGGCCATGCAGACCATCAATTCGGCTTGCGCCAGGAATCTGTACCTGTTGATCCACTGTTTCGAATCGATCAATTAAAGCACGATAGATCTTGTGGATGGGTTCGTGATCGGCCTGGGACAATACACCATGGGCACTATTGCTGGTGGTTCCAAGATGCGAAACGGCGTCCACCATCTCGCGAAGCCACTCGCCGACCTGAGGCACGCGGCTCTCAATGCACAGCAGATCTTGCTTGCTAACGGGCACTCCAACCCTTGCGCCATGATCGTTTACCACCTGAAGCGCCGCCACCCAGTAGGCACGGAGCAACGCCTTCTGGAGATCGTGATTTGGGTCTAGTTCCGCAGTGGAAAGCCTACCTTGCAATGCCTGCAACATGCCTTTGAGAGACTGGTCAGCGTTTGACTCAGCCACCGCATGAAACAGCGATGCCAGCGCGGCATGGCCGCCCGCTATCTTCATCGCTTCTGCAAATAGGAATGCAACTCCACAAGTAACCAGTTCCATAGAAGTGCTAGTTGTACGGCCCGAGATATTAGGGACTTCTGGCTTCCGCCAAGGGTGCCTAACAGCATAGCGAAACAAATGTATCTATGTTGGACTTACTGTTTACCAGCGCAAATGCAGTCGATGAGCAAGCGATCACCATGGGAGACTTTCGCATGAAGCCCACATCTGCACTCTGGGATTGGTTATGAAGGGGCGGTCCAGACCTCGTGCTTTCAGCGCTCATCCGCGTTCTATCTCTGAGCAGTCTCTGCCGATACGCGAGAGTGTGTCGTGCCGCCGGTGCCCCGGCGGAGGGAGTATGTCGCTGGGTTTTCTACCCCGCCCTAAAGGACGGGGCTATTCTATTGACTCCGCTGCCGCGGCGCCTTTTCTGACGGCGGTACTCACGTCAGCTTCAGGCCTACGTTGGAGCATCGACTGACGTCGGCTTTAGCCTGCGTTGGAGCTTCGCCTGCAGGGCTATACGGCTGCCACTTATACGGCTTCCACTAGGGGTTCCACTCCGCAACGGGCGGCAGCTCTTAGGATGGCTTCCAGGCTGCGTTCCACGTCTTCGTCTGTGGTGGCCCATGAGGCTACGCTGATGCGCATGGCGTGGCGGCCTTGCCAGACTGTGCCTCCGCACCAACAGACGCCGTCCTGCTGGATAGCCGCGATGACTTCTTTTGTTTCTTCGTCGCTGCCGAAAGAGACCAGCACCTGGTTCAGCACCACATCGTTCAGGACTTCGAAGCCACAATCACGCAGGGCTTCGTCGAAGCGACGGGCGTGGCGGCAGAGGTTGTCCATCAGCTGCGCGATGCCTTCGCGCCCCAGGCTTTTGACGGCGGCCCACGCTTCCACACCTCGGGCACGGCGAGACATTTCAGGCGAACACTGGAACGGCTCCGGCTGGGCAGCAGTTTGCAGATAGGGCGCGTGGGTGCTCATGGCGGCGTGTAGGGCTTCTGCGTGGCGCACGAAGAGCATGCCGCAATCGTAGGGAAGGTTCAGCAGTTTGTGACCGTCGGTGGCCCAGGAATCCGCCGCCTCGTAACCTTCCAGCAAGTAGCTGTGGTTATTCGAGACGGCAGCCCAAAGTCCGATGGCGCCATCGACGTGCACCCAAGTGAGATCACGCGGCAGGGCTTCGCAGACGGCAGCGATGGGGTCAAAGGAACCGGTGTTCAGGTTCCCCGCTTGCAGGCAGACGATGGTGGGTTCGGTTACTTCCGGCAACAGGTCGACGCGTAGGCGGCCCTGGTCGTCGGTGGGTACCTTGTGCACACGATCTTTCCCCAGTCCCAGAATGGCTAGGGCTTTGCCTACGGAGACGTGCGATTCCGCACTGGTGATGACGCGAATGGACGGGGCTCCGAAAAGGCCTTGTGATTCTACATCCCAACCTTGTCGCGCGAGCAGGGCGTGACGTGCAGCGGCGAGACAGCCGAGGTTGGCCATGGTGGCTCCGGAGACAAGCGCGGAGGCCGTACCTTCAGGCAGACGGAGCAGTTCCCGCATCCAGCCGAGGGCGGTCTGTTCCAGATGGACCGCGACCGGGGACATGGCGCGGATAGCGGCATTCTGATCCCAGGCGGAGGCAAGCACCTTGGCGGCGAGGGTGGCGGGGAGGGCTCCGCCATTGACGAAGCCGAAGTAACGTCCGCCCGCACTTGCGATGGTGGCAGGAGAGCCGAAGGTGTCGAGCATATCGAGCACGGTGGCGGCATCGGTGGGGCGATGCGGCAGGGGTCCACCTAGATAGGAAAGAGCATCCAAGGCTTCCGGCGTGGGAGCGACAGCGCGTTCATCGATGGTGGAAAGGTAGCGTCCCGCACGTTCCGCCGCGTCACGGACAAGGGACTCGCGGCTATCGTGGTGATGGGTGTAGACGTTCATTAGAAATCCTCGGCAATGGCCCAGTCGGCGATTAGATCCCTCGCGCTAAGACTGGCTTTGTGAAGTCCCCTGGCCTTGTGGGCGGCGCTTTGTGCGTGAATGTGCTCCAGTTCATGGAGCGTGACACGCAGCAGGGCACGTGCGATCAACTGGCTTCTGCGATGCATGGTCAAGCCCACCAGATGGGGTTCGATCGCCTGCAGAATGCGCGCACAATGCAAGGTGATATATGGTGCGACCACGCCGTTGGACATGGTGACGGAGCCCAGCGGGATGCGGCTATCGATGGGAACATGCGAAGGGTAATCGCAGCTGCCTTCGAAACGCAAAACCACCAGTTCGTCGGTAGTATCGGGCGTGGTCGCGCCTTCCCGGGTGGCCAGAAACACCCAGGGATGCCGGTTTGTGGGGTTGGACGCCAAGCGGCGTGCTTCAAGGTTGAACCAGCGGCGGAGCTCTGCCGGAAGTTGCCGGTCTGCCCGCTGCGGCCACAACACAGTCCGCTTTCCATCCAATTGGTATTCGTTACCCGACTTAGGTACGACCCACAGCATTGGAAGGATCAACAGGATGCCAATTCCAAGTACCATATCTGGAGAATAGACGGAGCATTGGACTCTTCCAATAGCCAGAACCGCTATAATTGGTATGCACTGAATGATCTTGGCGAAATTGGTATTGATGGATTTGGAAACACTGGTACGGCAACTGGGGAATTGGTCTGAAGGGACGGGTCCACTACACCGGCGGTTGGCCGGTGGGCTGGAGCGGGTGATTCAGCATGGGATTCTGCTGCCTGGGACCAAGTTACCTGCGGAACGGAACCTGGCGGAGGCGCTGGCCCTGAGCCGGACGACGGTGGTGACTGCCTACAATACCCTGCGCAGCGAAGGCTGGCTGGAAAGCCGCACCGGCAGCGGCACTTGGGTGGCGGCGGACCGGGTGGCGCGGGAGCGGAGCAAAACCAACGTATCAGCGACGGATGGCGCATCGCTGATGAATCTGCTGTTGATCGATGACCACGAAATGGTGGACTTTGCGGTGGCGACCCCGAAGCCACTAGCTTCCCTGCCCCGCAGCCTATACACCGTGAGCCCGGAAATGCAGGAGGTGCTGCTGGCGGAACGCAGCTATATGCCGATGGGGTTGCCTGCGCTGCGGGATGGCGTGGCGCGCTATTACAGCAGCCTTGGTCTGCCGACGACCGCGGAACAGATTCTGATAACGTCGGGCGCGCAACAGGCGATTTCCTTGACAGCCAGCCTTTACTTACGCCGGGGGGACACAGTTCTGGTGGAGAACCCCACGTATTTCGGAGCGCTGGAAGCTTTCGGGCTGGCCGGAGCGCGGATTGCCCCGTTGCCCGTGGGCGATCAACACATTGACCCACAAGTGCTAAGGGACCGGATCCCCGCTACCAGTCCCCGTATGGTGTACCTGACGCCGACGCATCATAACCCGACCGGCGCGCTGATGCCGGAAGGAGCGAGGCGAGAAGTGGCTCGGATTGCAGAGGAATTCGGGGTGCCGATTGTGGAGGACGGGACGCTGGCGGACATGTTCTTGGAGAGCCCACCGCCGAAGCCGATTGCGGCGTTCACGCATAGCGGTCCAATTCTGACAATTGGATCTTTGAGCAAGCTCTATTGGGCCAGTCTGCGGATTGGCTGGATTCGCGCATCGACGGCGGTGATTGAACAACTGGCGCGGATCAAAAGTACATCTGACATGGGCTGCGCGCTGATTCCCCAGGTGATTGCGAGCCAATTGCTGGAAGCCGTGGACGTGGCGAGGAGCATGCGGCGTGAGCAACTGCTGAGCAGACGAAATCTGCTGATGCGGCTGTTGGGAGAGCACCTTCCGGAATGGAGTTTCTGTATTCCGACGGGTGGGCTGTTTCTTTGGGTAAAGGCGCCCGGATATGACACGCGACAGTTCGCTCAATTTGCCGCACGGTATTGCATCGCGCTGACCCCAGGTTCCATTTTCACCTCGGATGGCTGCTTCCATGAGTATTTGCGGATTCCGTTTTTGCTGGACGAAGACGCGATGGAGAAAGGGGTGCTGCGACTGAAGCAAGCCTGGGAAGCCTTTCGCGGCACGGCTTCGGTGGGAGCAAGACAGCCGGTGGAAGCCGTACCCTACGTTGTGTAGCTTATCTACTACCTAGCGATAGGACAGTGGACTGGGCAGACGTGTGGCACAAAAAAAGGCGGCCAGTTCCTGAGGATTTCGTCCTCGAAGAGCTGACCGCCGCCAGAAAGATCGTTTCCAAGATCTAAGGGAGCCATCGGCTTCGGCGCGACGGCAGACCTTGGATTGCTAGTAAGAAAACTTGCCCAGTTCCACCTTTCCCCGGAACACCCAGTAGATCACCACGGTATAGGCGATGACGAAGGGCATTCCCAGGAAAGCAATGGTGCGCATGATGGATAGCGTCTGCTGGGAACTGGCCGCGTTGTAGATTGTCAAGTTATATGCCGGATCGAGGCTGGACATGATCAGATTCGGGAACAACGCGACACCAAGCAGGAAGTTGAGTCCGCAGATGGTGGCGCAGGAACTGATGAAGGCGTAACCCGGTCGCCCCTGGAAGATGGCCCTGGGAATGTTAGCGATGGCCAACACGCTGAGCACGGGGACAACCCAGGCAATGGGGTAGACCTTCAACAGACTGAGCGCTTCCGGCTGATCGACCAAGGTGTAGATGGTGGTGAACATGTACATCACCAGGAAGAAGCCAAAGGTCTTCCACATTACCGGCAGCATGCGTTTCTGCAGTTCGCCTTCGGTTTTCAGATAGAGATAGATGGCTCCGTGCATGGCGAAGATGGAGACGACAAAGATGCCGACGACAAGCGAGTAGGGCCCGAGCAGATCCAGGAAGGTGCCAGCGTACTCTTTGTCTGGACCGATCTTCAGACCATGGATCATGTTGCCGATAGCAACGCCGAAGAGAAGCGTCGCTACCAAGCTGGCGAGAAAGAAGCCGCCATCAAAGGCCTTGCGCCAGATGGTGATGCCCGCCTTGCTGCGGAATTCCAGAGACACCGCCCGGAAGATCAGGGCGAACAACAAGAACATGAAGGGCAGATAGAAGCCGGAAAAGGCCGTGGCATAAGCTTCCGGGAAAGCAGCAAACAATGCTCCACCGAAGGTGACCAACCATACCTCATTGCCGTCCCAAAGAGGACCGATGGAATTCATGAAAATGCGGCGTTCTTCGTCGGTTTTGGCCACGTAATGGAGGATGCCTACACCCAGGTCAAAGCCGTCCAAGATCGCGTAGCCGGTGAGCAATACGCCAAGCAGGATAAACCATAAAATATTGAGATCCATGGTTAGGCCTTGCCTCCTTCGCTCTTCATTTCGGTCATGGAGTGACCGGACTCCGGGTGCATCACTTCAGCGGCAGCTTCCAGGAAACCCTTGTCGCCGCCAGAAGGGGTTTGCGGGCGCTTCATTGGGTCTTCTGGACCTTCGACAATTTTGGCGTTCAGCACAAAGACCCACACAGCGAAGAGCATGATGTAGATGAGTGTAAACATCACGATGGAGACCAGAACTTCTTCGGCGCGCACGGCCTTGGAGACAGATTGATCTGTGCGCAACAACCCGTAGACAATCCACGGTTGACGACCGACTTCGGCAGCGATCCAGCCGGCCTGATTGGCAATGATGGGAAAGATCACTGAGAAGGCAAACACCTTCATCAACCAACGATGTTGGAAGAGGGTGCCACGCCACCAGAGCAGACATGCCAGGATCGTCAACCCGATGATATAGAAACCGATGATGATCATGATGTGGTAGGTCTGAAACGGAACCTGCACGGGAGGAATTTCATTCTGCGGGAAGGTATCGAGGGCCTTCACTTCCGTTTCACCGACCAAGGCGCTTAGGCCTCCAGGGAGGGCGATGCCGTAGTCGACGGTCTTGGTTTGGCTATTGGGGACGCCGAAGAGATAAAGATCCGCTTTCTCTTTGGTGGTGAAGTGGCCTTCAAAGGCGGCGAGTTTGGCAGGCTGGGTGGTAGCGATTTTGACGCCTTGCTGGTGGCCCGAGATCAACTGGGCGCAGGAGGCGAAGGTTGCCAGGACAAGCGCGATCTTGAAGCCGCGCATGGCGATTTCCTGATGGCGGTTACGCAAGAGGTAATAGGCCGAGATGCTCAACACCAGGAATGCGCCCTGGATCCAAGCGCCCAGAACGGTGTGCACCAGTCGGTCGACGCTGGAGGGGTTAAAGACCATGGCCCAGAAATCTGTGATTTCCGCGCGAGCTTTCATGCCCTCGCCAACGATGTGATAGCCAGCAGGCGTCTGCTGCCAGGAGTTGGCAACGACAATCCAAACGGCAGAGAACATAGCGCCCAGGGACACCATGCAGGTGGAAAAGAAGTGCATCTTGGGGGAGACACGGTCCCACCCAAATACAAGAACGGCAAGAAAACCGGATTCGAGGAAGAAGGCAAAAATACCCTCAGCAGCAAGAGCGGAACCAAAGATGTCACCGACATATCGAGAGTAGGTGGCCCAGTTGGTGCCGAACTGAAACTCCATGACGATGCCGCTGGCGACACCCATGGCGAAGTTAGCGGCGAAGATCTTCGTCCAGAAACGGGTCATCGCCTCGTAGTATTTGTTGCCTGTCTTTAGGTAGAGCCCCTCCATGAACACCATCAGCAACCCAAGCCCAATGGAGAAGGGCGGGAAGAGATAGTGAAACATGATGGTTAGCGCGAACTGTAGACGAGAGAGTATGACCGGATCGTCCATGTGGCTCCCTTAATCGCAGAAAGTTGATAACGGCGACTTGCCGGAGACGGCCGTGGTGGCGCGTATCAGCCTAAGAATAACAGATCTTGAAACCTTGTTTCATACCAAGGGGTCAAGATTACGGAGGATAGGCCGTGGCAAAACGTCGCAATGGATTAACGAGTTAAAGATCCGAATATACTCCATTTACGGCTTTTACCCGTCACTCGATCATTTGGTACACGCGGCGACTAGGGAATATAGTCCTTGGCGTCTTTGCGACGATGGTGGCCATCCAGAATGTGCACTACGCGGAGTTTCTTGAGCTTCTGCGGAGAGAGCTGTCCAATGGGGACGTAAATGATCTGCCTGCCCAAACGGGAGGCGATGCTGCGGAATACCGAACGGGGCGGCTTTGGGGCGACGTAGACCACATAGCGCTTTATGGAATAGTCGAGACCAGCGAGCAGCAGACGTTCCGGTTTATTTCGCGCCATGCGGTAGTCTGGGTCACGCCAGACATCGAACATTCGGCGAGGTGGGAGGCTTAGGAAGAGGCCCCCGTATTCCGCGCGCCCAATTCCGGGGCCCACCAGGTGTTCGTAGGGATCCGTGGAATAGAAAGCCATGTCGCTTTCGTTCTGGTGTTCGCCTAGCCAGGTGGTCATCCAGGTGTAACGGTCGTCACGGTCTTCATCAAAGATGATGACCACGGACCCGACATCGCCGTGGACCTTCTCAAAACTCTTCACGAAGATCTGCCCGCGATACCAATTACGGATGGTTTCGCGGATATCGATACCATCCAGAATGGTGGTGGTAAAGGGCTCGACACGAGATCGCTCTTCGGAAAGGATGCTGATGGCCTTGCTCTTCAGGAACTTGCCGTAGTCTTCGATCACCAGGTCTTCGGGCGGATAGGAGCAGATGGAATCTCCATTGACATTGCTGGCCCATTCCCCCTTGCGCTTCTCTTTGGGGCGCCGCTTTAGGCCGGTGGATTCAAAGCGAGGCTTATTGCTGCGTTGACGGCGGCGCAGCTGGATACGACGGGTATCCAGGAACAGGTCCGACGCATTCAAGTTGACCGTCTGCGGATAGTCTGTCTCTTTTTGCCAGGGATAGGTATTGGCCGTTTCCCAAAGCCAATAGGCAAAGTCGTCGTCGACCACGCCACGTGCGCCAACGGTGAGGTCAAAAAGAGAAGGAGTAAGGCGCTTCTCGATAAGAGCAAGGTTGCGGGTATACCGGGCCATCAGGCGACGCTGCCAGGATTGAGTCTGTTCGCCGGTTTGCCGCTCGTAGACCGACTCGGTTTCCCGCAGAAGGGCATATTGGGCCTTCAGTCGGTCCAGGCTCATGCTGCCGAGGGGTTCCAGCCGAACGCGTTCGTATTCCCGTTGCAGCCAAGGGTATTCACTGAGGATCTCCGCCAGACAATCTGGATGCGCATTCACCAAGTGCACACCATCACGGCGGATCTGATCGGTAGGTTCATCGCAAGGCTCTAGCACAGAGCTGCGGACAAGGCTATGCAAGGCCAACGACAGCACCACGGTGGTGCGCTTTTCGGGGTTAGCACCTTGCAGCTTCCAAGCCATGCCCTGGGCTAAGGCGGCAACAAGCGGATGCGCCGGGCGGCGTGCCGAGGCCTTGCTCCAACTTGTGACGTACTGATCGTAGGAGATGCGAGTAAGCGCGTAGCTGTCGGGATAGTGCTCTTCCAAATGAGGACGACTGAGTAAATCGGGCTCCAGGAAGAGGATCTCCGCGCCGATCTGCAGACCCGTGCGGATGGCTTCCACGAAGGGGTCTGCGGGTTCGACGGGAATATAGATGCCCCGGCCAGACGCATCATCATCCTCATGCACAAGGACGGAAATCTCCGGCAAACGCTTTACGGCGCGCAAGAACATCTCGCCGAGCGTGACGGGCAGTTCAACAGCGACGACGTCGGGCATCTGTTCCAGCAGGCGTCGACGCACTTCGAGAGCAAACTCCAAGCGCCCGGGGACGACCGGAACAAAATGCAGATGATCAAGCAACAGGTTGCTGGAAGGGGAATCCTCCATGAATTGATGATGCCTGTTAGCGCGTGGAATTGCCAGTGGTGGGAGGTTAACAACGAGGCGAGGTGGGCGCTGGCCAGCTCTCTAGGAGAGCCGCCAGCGCGCGAGACGCAACACCGCGTAGGGCGGCGGGGGCAGTTTAGCGGGAAGCGTACCGGGATACTGCGATTCATACCATAGCGTTAGCAGTTCCCCGTCGGGTAGTTCTACGGTGCTGGGGTAGCCGATATCCCCACGGCCGTCGTCGGAAATAATAATCGGCTCCGACCAGGTTTTACCGTTGTCATCACTGACACGGGCATGGTTGCCGCGGGGCATACGTCGGTAGCCATAGGTCATCAGCAAACGCCCGTCGCGCAGACGCATCAGATAGGAGGGCAGCCCCCATACACCGATGGGATGGGGCTCGGTCCAAGTGCGCCCGCCATCACTCGATTCCGACTGCAGGGTCTCCCGATCATTGGTGGGGTTCTGGTTCCGGATGTGCGCAATGAGTTGCCCGTCGGCGGCATCCACCAGGTGAGGCTCGTAGTAGAAATTGGCGTCATCGCCCTTGCGCACCGGTAACACCGAAAGGTCACTCCAGGTGCGGCCATCATCTTTCGATTCGGAAACGGCAATGGTTGCGTTCGACGTCCTTCCCAGGAAGAGCAAACGACCGTCCTTCAAACACACCGCGCCATGGGGGGCGGAAACAGGAACGCGGTGGGGTGGGGTCCAGGTTGCGCCGCCGTCTTCGGAACGCAACACCCATTTACCGACGAGAGCATGGCGTTCTTCCGCAGACATGGACCGCATCACGGCATTCCAACGTTCGAGTCGTTCCGGCGCCCAATCCTTCGCAGCAGCCAGGTATCGTTCAAAGCCCACAGCGGTGAAGGTCGTAACCAGCAGAGCGCCGCTGGGGGTCTCGCACAGCCCGGCATCGCGGTCATCAATGGGGGTATCCAGGATGATTTGGGGCCAGCTCCATGTCTTGCCGTCGTCCTGGGAGCGGATCATCTCCAGACGGCCAAAGGGGCAATGGTGCCCTTCCCTACCGCCGGAGTAGACGGCAACAAGTTCCCCGGACTTACGGCGAATCATCGTGGGCCAGGCATGGTAGTAGTTTGGATGGCGACTGATGGTCTGTATGGGAAGCACCTGAGCCGCATGGGCGCGCGAGGCGCACAAAGGTAGGGCAGCAGACGCCAACAGGGCGCGACGGGTCAAAAGCATGGACTGTCCTTTGAAGGGAACCGGTGAAACCGGCTGAAAGAAGAAGCCGGGAGCAAGGCTTCGCAGCTAATGCTCCAGGCTGATTTTCGAGCTGCATGAGCTACACGAACTTGTAGACGCCAGGGACCGGCAGCGGAGGCACCGGGATCTTGGCCGTATCGCTGAGGTCTTTGGGCATCAGATCCTGCTGAGACTGCATCATCATGTCCCAGGTGATGGTGCGACCGGAATAGGCAGATTCGCGGGCCATGATGCAAGTCATTGTGGATTGCGCCACCGCCATGCCGTCGTTGATATACGGACGTTCGCCGCGAATAGAGGCAGCCATGGCCGTATGTTCGGCGACATAAGGGCTGACTTCAACACGTCGGCCGAGATCACGGCAGTCGCTCTTTCCCTTACTGCCGATCACCAGTTCGCTGATGTTGCTGTAACCGAGTTGCCGATCAAACTGACGGCAGTAGCTAAGCATACGAACGCCGTTGGCATATTCAAACTGGGCGGCAATGTGATCGTAGATGTTGCCGTAAATCTCTTCGCGAGGGCGCCAAGCCGCGCCGCCGGTGGCGGTGACCTTGACGGGATGCGCATCCATCACCCAGTTGATGACGTCGATGTTGTGCAAGTGCTGCTCGACGATCTGGTCACCGCAGATCCAGACGAAGGAATACCAGGCGCGGTGCTGGAACTCTGAATCGCTCCACTTGGGGTTACGTGCTTTCTGCTGAATGACAGGAGTGCCTTCCCAGTGGGCTTCGGTGGCGAGGATATCGCCGATCGCGCCGGAGCGGATTTTATCGACGGTTTCCACGTACTCCTGCTGGTAGCGGCGTTGGGCCCCGGTCATGATGGTCAAACGCTTGCGTGTGGCTTCCTCACAAGCAGCCATGACGCGACGGCAACCGACCGCATCGACGGCAAAGGGCTTTTCCGCGAAGAGATGCTTACCTGCTTGGATAGCAGCCTCAAAGTGGAGGGGACGATAGCCGGGAGGCGCGGCGAGCAAGACGATATCGATGTCTGTGGCCAGGACCTTTTTATAGGCGTCCGGACCCATGAATCGATGGTCTGGCTCAACCTTCACACGACCGGGCTGGTTGAGCTTGGCGGCGCCTTCACGAATCTTGAGCAGAGACCCTTCCAGGCGGTCTTCGTGCATGTCCCCCATGGCAACGAGGTCTACGTTTTCGGTGCCGGTGAACATATCGAGCACGGCTCCGGTGCCACGACCGCCACATCCCACCACGCCTGCCTTCAGGCGTTCTTTGCCCTGCCCCCGCACCAACTGCGGTTTGATGATCATGAAGGCAGAAGCTGCAGCGCCAGCCTTGCTGGCTGCGCCGAGGAACGAACGGCGGGAAGTAGCGGAGTCTCCCACGGTTTGCGAGGTTCGGATCGGAAGTTCCATAGTCGAGATCTCTCCGGGATCGCCGCTATTCTATCTCGGTTTGGTACCCAATGGTATTGCTATATCTAGAACGCGGGGAATCCACCCCAAGCTATTCATTCAAGACACTAGCGATAACGCATCAATGCCTATTTTTGCAGAAATACTCCTTCACTAATGAAGCCCCGCAGAATCTGCTCTAGCTCGTGAACAAAGCGACGTTGGTGGCCCTGGGCCGGGAATGGCACAACCGACACCTCTAGGTCGGGATGGCAACTAGCTCGGACTGCGGCTTTGACTTCCTTCTGTATTCCCTTCATTACCACTACCACCCGGCTAGGCTCCAATTCGTTTACTGACTTAATGAGCCTTGGAACTCCTTCTCGACGGAGACTGCGGCGAGTTTTTCCATAAAGTCCATTTACCGGTCCCTCGCATAGGTCCAAGAGGTAGCAACCTTGCCATCTAAAGAAGTCAAGGAACGTACCTCCGCCGACTTCAGGTGAAAACGCCGCCAACTCGAACGCTTTCCTCGTGTATTTGTACAAATTGGAGTCCGATGCATAGAAAAAAGTCCCCCCGGCCGGTGCAGACTCCCCGACAAAGAGAACCCTCACGAGATCTGGTTTGTGCGTTAATCGCAGTTTTTCAGGAAGCATCCGTCTTCTCCACTAGGGCCGGATACGCGGCTTCACGACCCGCACGCCCGCTTCACCGAGGTTTTCCACGAGACGGTCGAACATCGCATCATCTTCGTAGGTACCGACGATGGCTCCGCCCGAACCGGCAAAATTTGCCGTGGCGCCCGCGCTACGGGCTCGACGGATCATCTCCAGATTGCCTTCGCTGATTTGGTAGATGGTGGTGCGGAGATCGAAGTTTGCGTTGATCAGTTCCCCGAGCTTCGCATGGTCTCCTTTCAACAAGGCATTGCGCCCCTGTTCCGCATAACTGGCCCACTCATTCATGGCGTCCACCACCACCGCTTCGCCGGCGTTCCAGCGTCCGCGAATGTTGTTATGGAAGACCTCCGTCCCTTCGCTGAGGCTAGTACGGTAGCCCACATAGACCTTAGGCAGCAGGCCAATATCGAGAGATTCATAGATGCCGTAGCCGCGGCTTTCCATCAGTTCGCGCTGGAAATCCATATAGACCAAGCCTTCATAGACCTGGATGACGCGGTCCTGCGGTCCGGCGGAGACATTGAGTTCGCGAGTCTCGGTTTCGAGAATCAACTTGGCCTGAATTTCCGGGGAGATTTCGAGCCCGTAAAACTCGCAGAGGGCACGCAAGGCAGCAGTGATAATGGCGCTCGATCCGCCCATGCCTAGACGGAGCGGAATGGTCGTCTCGTATTCGAGTGTAAAATTCCTGTCATGTAACGGAATATCTTGCTCACGGCAGTATTCGAGCAGGCGAACGAGGAGCGCCTGGATGATCCGGATGCCTCCGTAATAGCCGCGCCAACGAGTAATTTCGTAGAGATCGTCCAAGTTTTCGAAGACGGGCATGTCGGCTTTGGCGGGCCGAATTTCCAAACGAGAGCTGGGATACAGCACTACGCGTGCGCGGAAGTTACGCACAATAAAGGAGATCGTCTTCCCGAAGTAGCCGTCACTAGGGTTGCCGAGTAGCCCGGCCCGGGCATACGCGTAGGTTTCAATTGCAGAAGTGTACATAAAGAACGCTCTGGCATACTAGATACCACATGCGTGCTGTGATTCAGAGAGTCTCTGAGGCTCTAGTGGAAGTTGACGGTGAAGTGACCGGAGCGATTGGAAAGGGAATTCTGGTTTACCTGGGCGTGGCCAAGGGTGATACCGAAGGCGATGCCGAAGCCCTTGTCGAAAAGATCTGCGTTCTGCGCATCTTCCCCGATGAAGCGGGCAAGATGAACCTGAATGTGACGGAAGCCGGTGGGGGCCTGCTGATCGTATCCCAGTTCACTCTGCTGGGCGACTGCCGGAAGGGACGCAGGCCCTCCTTCGACGCTGCCGCGCCTCCCGACGAAGCGAAGCGTCTCTATGAACACTTTGTGGCTAAGTCGGAACTGCGCGGTCTGCCAATCGGTACGGGACGCTTTCAAGCACATATGGACGTCCGCTACGTGAACGACGGCCCCATCACGTTCATCCTGGAATCTCCCACCGCCAAGAGTTGAACTCAACCAGCAACAGTGCTGGCCGTAAACATAGCTGTGGCGTTGCGTCCATTGACGCCGGAAACGCGGCGCTTGTGAGAGACTATGGGGGAAATGTTGCAAGTTCTGACCCGATCGTTCCACGTCTTCGTGGCTGCCGCCCTGTTGTTGCCCACGTTCACCTATGGCCAAAGCGCCCCCCATCATGCCAGTGGTCCTCGGCAGCCCCTGCCCAAGCCCAAAATGGTTCTGGCGGTGATGGTAGACCAGCTACGCTATGACTACCTGATGCGCTGGAAGGGCGAGTTCAAGGGCGGCTTTCACCGTCTGTTGACCAAGGGCGCCAACTTCACCAACGGCCACCTGGGGCATTACCCCACCGTGACCGCGATTGGGCACACCACCATTCTGACCGGCGCCTACCCAATAAATCACGGGATTGTCGGCAATGACTGGTATGACCGCGAAAGCGGCAAGAAGATCGAGAGCATCACCGACTTCAACGAGAAGAATTTCGGCGAAGAATCCGACGGGCCGGGCGCTTCCCCGCGTCGTTTGAAGGTAAGCACGCTGGGCGACCAGATGAAAATGGCCCTGGGAACCGAATCCAAGGCCGAGAAGCCGGTCGTAGTGGGGATTTCTCTGAAAGACCGCAGCGCCATTATGCCAAGCGGACACATGGCGGATGGCGCTTTCTGGTTCGACCGGCAGACGGGCGACTTCATCAGCAGCAGCTACTACTTCAAGGAGCTGCCGACGTGGGTGAAGAACTACAACGCGAAGAAGCCCCAGGATGCTTACCTGGGTAAGGACTTCCTGGTTCCGGGTTTGGCTGCCCCTTTCACGAAAGTGCCCGGCACAGCTGGCCCGATGTATTATTCCTCGCTGTGGAATACCCCGTATTCCAGCGAACTCATCGTCAAGTTTGCGAAGACCGCCATCGACCAGTACAAGATTGGACAACGTGGGGCAATCGACCTGTTGACGGTCAGCTTTTCCGCGAATGATACCGTGGGGCACCGCGATGGGCCGGACGCCGAAAGCGTGCATCAAATGGCGGTGGAGACAGACCGCATCCTGGGTGACCTGTTTGCGTACCTGGATAGCAAAGTCGGCATGGACAACGTGCTAGTGGTGCTTTCCGCCGACCATGGCGTAGGACCAATGCCAGAAACCAATATCGAGCGCAACATGCCAGCTGGCCGCATCCCGCGTACGCTGCTTTTCGATACGCTGCAGAAGGCATTGAGCGGGAAATACGGTGAAGGTAAGTGGATTCTAGGCACCGCCGGCAGCTCCCCCTATTTTGACAACGCCCTGATTAAATCCAAGGGCATCAACCCGGAAGAGTTCCGCGCGTTCGCGGCGGATGTGGTGCGTGAATTGCCCGCCGCTGTGCGCGTCTATACCCGGGATCAATTGTTGAAGGGTCAGGTTCCTAGCGATGAAGTGGGCCAACGCGTAATCAAGAGCTTCAACACGAAGCACTCGGGAGACCTGGAAGTAATTATGCTTCCCTATTGGATTGGTGATGGCTCCCGGGCCACACACGGCTCCCCGTACAGCTATGACACGCACGTGCCGTTGCTCTTCATGGGTCCCGGGGTGGTTCCTGGCTATTACGACGGACGCGCCATGCAGCAGGATGTCGCGCTGACCTTGGCGACTATGCTGGAGATTGAGCCCCCCAGCAGCGCCGAGGGCCGAGTTCTGAGCGAGATGTTTGTGGGCGTGGCGGGCAAGTAGCCAATCTCTATCGATCAAGTACGGAAGGGCGGAGAGCCGCTTGGCTCCCCGCCCTTTTTGCGTCAGGACTCTGTTCGTCGGGACTGCGTGCGTCAGGACTGAGACTGGAGGCGTCGCCATGCTGCCCGTACTCCCATGGCGGCGACAGCGGGGCTGTGGCGGTATTTCTGCGTCTGGGGGCCGATGTCCCCGCCGGACGCGGCGTGCATCGGAAATCACTCTCGCGCGGACCGGTAGAAACGCCGCACGGAAGAAGCACCAACGGCGCGTCACAAAACCTAGCCTGGGGTGAAGCGACCAACGGGAGCGGGAACCCCAGGTCCCCATCGAAGCCAACAGCAGCGCCAAAGACGCGGCCTCAGGTCTGATTGGGCAACGCTCTTCACCACCCATCCGCAGCCCATTCCATTTCTTGCACGCTTCTGTAGAAAAGAAAATGCGCCGTCATCCGACGGCGCATTTGAGCTTGCGTAGAAACTGACGTTGGCCTATTCGTTAGGAACGCCGCCACGGTCAATGAGCGCGACAGGCGAGTAGCGCATCGGCTGTTCGAAGTAGCCGGACTCATCCAGGTTGGAGTAGAGCTTGCCAGCGACACCGGACGCAACAGGTCCGCTGACGCCGTTGGCGCCAGTTAACATCACGACAACTACCAATTCGCTGTTGCCTTTCTTCACGAAGGAACCGAACCAGCCCATATGGGTCTTCTGCGGATAATCGGTACAAGTACCAGTCTTGCCGAAGAGCGAGGCTTCTTCGCTAAACGCGGCGCGGCGAGCTGTGCCGAAGTTGACGGCTCCGCTCATTCCCTGCTTCAAATCATCCAGGAAAGGATAGATATCGAGGTAACGCTTCACACGAGGCACGAAGGAGGCGACCTCTTCCTGATTCTGCGGGTACTGCAGATAGTAGAGCGTGCCGCCATTAGAAATCGCGGAGAGCAAAGAGGCTAGCTGCAAGGCGGTAAGCTGGATGCCTTCGCCGAAGCTGCTCATTCTCGCAGCGCCACCGTTAGCGGGAGGAGCGGGCGGAATGACGCCGGGGTGCTCATTCTCCAGGTTCAGGGTGGCCTTTTCGCCCAATCCCCACAGACGGTGATAAGAGGCGAGCTTTTCAAAGCCGAGGTTCGCACCGACGCGTTCAAAGTACACGTTGTTAGAACGCGCCATGGCTTCAGTAAAGGTCATGGTGTTCTTGCCGACCACACGCACCGTGGTGGTCGCGTTGATGGCGCCTTCGCTCATGGCGGCCATGGCGACGGGAACTTTCACGGTGGAACAGGGGATGTAGGCCTTCTCCACTGCGGTATTCTGATTCACGATGCTAAGAATACGACCACTGCGGGGGTCGGCCACAACGACCGCTCCGTTGTAGCGACCAAGGGCACTGACCGCAGCGCGACGGATCACCAAATCGTCGCCGTCAACATTATCCCCGAGGGTGGAATCCGCATAGGTCGGGACGGCCCAGGGGCTATGCCGCGCCACCGAACGACGGGAACGCGAACGGGAAACCCTGGACCGAGAACTGCTTCGACTGGCAGCGGTTGTGGTCGAAGACTTCTTGCTGACCGTTTTCCTGGCGGTCGTCTTCCTAGCTGTAGTCTTTTTGGCAGTCGTCGTCTTCTTTGCGACAGTCTTCTTCTTCCGGGTGGTGGTCTTCTTCTTAGCCGTGGCTGCTGACAGAAGGTCGGTGGAAACTCTTCCCGCCGCGGCAGGAGCAGCGTTCTGCCAACCCGCCTGGGCGGCGCAAACGGCTAGGAGCACAATCAGAAAGCGGATCAAGTGCAAAGGTGTCGCCATGATACAAAATTACGGACGTTCGCCACAAAAAAGCGTATCTGTGGAAAACCGCGCCGGTGTCTGTATTTTCAGCGGGTTAACGAAGGGATGTCAAGGTAAAAGCACGGACATCGGCGGAATTCTCTACCGAATCAAGTGGTGAATATACATTAGGATACGAAGAATTTGGGAAGACAGAGAGTAGAACAGGAACGAAGGGCTATGATTTCTGAGGCCTCAGAGGGGTTAACGACACTGGCCGCTACACTTACAGGTCAGTGTAACGGCCAGCAGAATACGAGAATAGCTAAACCTAGTAAAGAATCTACGCGGGGCGGGTCCAACGAACGATCGGGTTCCGAGCAGCGGTCGTCTCATCGACGCGCTTCACGCGGGTGTTATGCGGCGCCTGTTTGACGAAATCCGGGTTCTCGTCCACTTCCTTGGCAATGGCAATCATAGCCTCAATGAAGGTGTCGAGTTCCTGTTTGCTTTCCGTCTCTGTAGGCTCGATCATGAGAGCCCCGGGCACGATAAGAGGAAATGCCGTGGTGTAGGGATGGAAACCGTAGTCGATCAGACGCTTAGCGATATCTCCCGTGCGTACGCCCTTTTTGGCCTGCCGGGAATCACTAAAGACGACCTCGTGCATACAGGGATCGGTCTTGGGAAGGTCGTAGTAGGGCTCGATCAGCCGCCGGATGTAGTTTGCGTTCAACACCGCGTCGAGAGTAGCGAGGCGCAAACCTTTACCATGGGCCAGAATGTAGGCCAGTGCGCGCACAAAGACACCGAAGTTGCCGCAGAAGGCACGGACTTTGCCGATAGTTTCGGGGACGGCAGCAAAGCTGTAGGTCTTGCCATTTTTTACGATACGGGGAGCTGGCAAATACGGTTCGAGAACCTTTTTCACCGCCACAGCCCCTGCGCCTGGTCCGCCCCCACCGTGCGGGGTGGAAAAGGTCTTGTGCAGATTCAGGTGCATTACATCGATGCCAAAGTCACCGGGCCGAGCTACGCCGACAAGCGCATTCATATTCGCGCCATCCATATAGACCAGCGAACCATTTTCGTGAAGCAATCGCGTGATTTCCGCGATATTCTCTTCGAAAAGCCCCAGGGTGTTGGGGTTGGTGATCATGATGCCAGCGACCGAGGGGTTCAGCAGACTACGGAAATGCTCCATATCCACCATGCCGCGCTCGTTGGACTTCACGTTTACGACGTCATAGCCACAGATGCGGGCGGTGGCCGGGTTAGTGCCGTGCGCGGAATCAGGCACCAGGATGGATTTGCGAGCGTCGCCGCGCGCTTCCAGGCAGGCCCGCATCAGCAGGATGCCTGCGAACTCACCATGGGCGCCAGCAGCAGGCTGCAGCGTGACTGCATCCATGCCTGTGATTTCAGCGAGGTACTGTTCCAGCACGTACATCACTTCCAGCGCGCCCTGTGAGAGGCTTTCCGGCTGGTAAGGATGTCCCCAGGCGAGACCATCCACACGGGCGACGGCTTCGTTTACCCGGGGGTTGTACTTCATGGTGCAGGAACCCAAGGGGTACAGCCCAAGATCAATGGCGTAGTTCCACGTGGAAAGACGGGTGAAGTGGCGAACCACATCCACTTCGCTGACTTCGGGAAAATCTGTGATTTCGTCGCGAACGGCAGCTGCGCCGAGCACCTGGGTGGGGTCGACCGCAGGCACATCGAGCGGAGGCAACTGATAGCCAACTTTTCCCGGCGAACTGTTTTCGAAAAGCAGCAGTTCGTCTTTTGTAAAATGCGATGTCACTTTTCCGGCCATCATTGCCTCCCGGTTGGGTGTACCTGAATCCATGAACCTCCGAGCCGCGGCAGACGGAGGCGCTACGCGTGTGATGTGGGGTATGGCTGCAAACGGAGCAGCGGCTACCAACTAAGCGGTGGTCGTTGCAGCTTGTTGCGTGCTGGCATCTTCGGCGGTCGCGGAAAGAATGCGGCGTAAGGCATCCATCTCCGCACGCTTGTTCATTTCTGTCGCGCACAACAACAGGCAACCATCCAGTTCGGGATAGAAGGAACCGAGCGGAATGCCACCCACGATCTTTTCGGCGAGCAGGGCTTCGTTCAGTGCTTCCGGCGTGGTCCCGGCAGCCTTGCAATCCACCACGAACTCATTGAAGAAGGGCGACTGGAATCGCAGCGGAAGACCACTGGCCAGATAATGCGCTTTGGAAAGGTTCTGCTCCGCGAGTTCGCGCAGCCCCTGCTTGCCGTAAAGCGACATGTAGATGGTAGCCATCAGGGCGATCAGGGCCTGATTGGTGCAGATGTTGGAGGTCGCCTTCTCCCGACGAATGTGTTGTTCGCGAGTGGAAAGGGTAAGACAGAAAGCGCGATTGCCCGCAGCGTCCTTGGTTTCGCCGACAATGCGACCGGGGAGCTGACGGATGTGCTCCATACGGGTGGCAATGATGCCGGCATAGGGACCGCCGTAGCTGGGCGAGATGGCGAAGGACTGCAACTCACCAGCAACGATATCGGCCTTCGAGGGAGGCGCCAACAGACCCAACGAAACGGCTTCGGTAAAGATATAGATCAACTTCGCGCCGTGGGCATGGGCCAGGTCAGCGGCGGCGTTGACGTTCTCAATGGCTCCGAAGAAGTTCGGGGATTGCACGATGACGGAAGAGATGCCGTCGTTCAGCTTGGCTTCCAAATCAGCCAAGTCCAACAGGCCCGTCTTCGAATCGTAGGCCACTTCTTCCACGGGAAGATTCTGGTTGCGTACGCTGGTGCGCAAAACCTCACGATATTCCGGATGCACACTGCTGGCGACCAGAATGCTACTGCGCTTGTTGAGTCGTGCAGCCATCAATGCGGCTTCCGGTACGGCGGTGGAACCGTCGTACATGGAGGCATTGGCGACATCCATGCCCGTCAACTGGCAAAGCATGGTTTGGAACTCAAAAATGGTGACCAGGGTGCCCTGGGAGATTTCCGCCTGGTAGGGAGTGTAGCTGGTGAGGAACTCACCGCGCTGGGCGATTACATCCGCCACAACGGGGCGGTAGTGCCGATAGACTCCGCCGCCGAGGAAGCTGGCGTAGCCATTGGCCATGCGATCACCGAGGGCGCGGAAGTACTCCACAATCTCGTATTCGCTCTTGCCATCAGGAAGGTTGAGGCTCTGTTTCTGCCGTACTTCCTCTGGCAAATGTGCAATCAGTGCGTCGAGGGATTCAAGCCCACAGGCAGCCAGCATCTCCTGACGTTCAGTGTCAGACTTCGGGAGGTAGCGCAAAGCGGTATTAACCCTTCAGGTAGTTCTGGTAATCTTCCGCACTCAACAAGGACTCCACTTCGGCCGGATCGGTCAGTTTCACCTTGATCAGCCAAGCTTCGCCGTGCGGATCGGCATTCAACTTTTCGGGAGCGTCGTTCAGCGCACTGTTCACTTCGGCGACTTCTCCGGAAATGGGAGAGTACAGGTCGGAAACCGCTTTCACGGATTCGACGGAGCCGAAGGTATCGCCCTTGGCGACAGTAGCGCCTACGGTAGGGAGATCCACGTAGACAATGTCACCCAGTTCGTCCTGGGCATGCACCGTGATTCCCACGGTGCCGACGCCATTTTCGACGACCACCCACTCGTGGTCTTTGGTGTAACGGTAGTTATTGGGGTACATGCTTACGATTTCTCCCGCTTGTAAAAAGGTGTCTTCACGACAACAGCGTCCACCGGCTGGTTGCGAATCACAATCTGAATCGCCGTTCCTTCCGTTGCGGATTCCACCGGCAGATAACAGAGACCGATGTTCTTGCCGAGCGTTGGGGACGGCCCGCCGCTGGTAACCCAGCCTGCCGCCTCTCCATTGACGAGCACACTGTAGCCATCGCGGCCAATGCCACGCCCTTGCATTTCGAACCCGCAGAGTTTGCGGCTAATGCCAGACTCCTGTAGAGCCGTTACCGCGTCTCGTCCGACGAAATCACCCTTGGCTGGCTTCACAATCCAGTTCAAACCAGCTTCGGGCGGAAGGATGGAAGCATCAATCTCATGGCCGTAAAGGGCCATGGCGGATTCCATGCGCAAGGTATTCCGCGCGCCGAGTCCGCAGGGCGTAACTCCGAATTCCTTGCCCTTTTCCAGCAACAAACGCCACAATCTTGGACCGTCCGCCGGGGAGACGTACAGTTCGAAGCCGTCCTCTCCAGTGTATCCGGTACGTGCGATGCGGGCAGACATTCCGGCTACCGCGTCGTCGACAAACCAGTAGTATTTGATGCCGCTCAGGTCACGGTCGCACAACGACTGAACGAGAGGCACACCTTTGGGGCCCTGGACGGCAATCTGCACGTAGTCTGGACTGGACAGCCGCACCTCCGCCTGAAAGCGATTGAGGGCGACAATGTGTGCGAAGTCTTTTTCCTGGTTGGAGGCGTTCACGCAAAGGAAGTAATGTTCCTCGTTCACACGGTGGACGAGGATGTCATCAACGAATCCGCCATGTTCATAGAGGAGAGCGGAGTAGTGCGCCTGACCATCGACCAAGCGGCTTGCGTCGTTGGTGGCGACCCAGTTCACCAGTTGCAGGGCCTCTTTGCCGGTGACTTCAATTTCACCCATGTGGCTGACATCAAAAAGACCAACGCGCTGGCGAACGGCCTGATGTTCATCGATGATGCCGGAGTATTGAACCGGCATATCCCATCCGCCGAAGTCGATGGTCTTGGCGCCGAGGGCTCGGTGTTCCTCAAAGAGCGGGGTGCGTTGCAGAGTAGACTCCGCGGAATTAGACATGACGTAGATAACCGTGAAGCAAAACCGGGCAGGTATTGTGAAGGTAGCAAGCGTGCAATCCGCGTGTCAATGGATGAGCCAGGGAGCTCATGTTCACGGCGCTTACACATCGATACTCGCGCAGAAAGACTGGCGTCGTAGAATGGGACCGTAGAACGAGAAAGCGTAGATATGGAACAACCGATAGAATGACCGGCTTGCATTTACCTGAGTCGGACGATGCTACGACAGCAACGACGACGGCGCCCGCCGGGGATGACGTCCCTTCACACAGATTTGCAGATCGTTATTTACCCTGGCTGGTAGTAACCGGATGGGTTACCTTTGTTGCTTGGCTTGCGTCCCTTCCCTATTGTTTTGAATGGGATTCCGCGCAATACGCGTTGGGAGCCGTGGAATTCAACTTGCGGGAACATCAGCCACATCCCCCTGGCTATCCGTTGTGGGTAGCAGCGACCCGTTGGCTGGGCTTCCCATTTCAGGACTACCTTAGGCCGCAACGTGTGCTCTCCGCAGCATTCACGTTGGGTGGCCTGTTTCTCTTCTGGGGGATGGCCCGGCGTTGGTTGGACAAACGATCCGCCGTTTGGACAACGCTGCTGTTAGGTTGTAGCCCGGTGGTATTGCTATATGCGGCCGCTCCGTTGACCTATGCCGTGGCCCTGTTTGCCTCGGGTCTGGTCGGCTTCACGATGGCGCGTATGTGGGACGGTCGTTTTCACACCTTTATTCTAATGTGCGGCTTGCTTGGACTGACCGGCGGATTCCGGCAGAGCGCCCCCACTTTTCTGGCTCCGATGCTAGGTTGGATGGCGGTTTACGCATGGCGGCGCGGGGCAAAGCGGGAGGTGCTTTGTGGGGTGGCTGCGGGGCTGGTGGGCACAGCCGTGTGGTATTTGCCACTGGCGGAGCACGCCGGAGGATTTGCAGCACTAGCGGAGATGAATGCATGGCAGTTGCGTACAGCCGCCAGCGACCTATCCGTTTTCTACGGTGCAGCATGGACCCATCACGCCGAGATGGTATTTCTGTTGGCGCTTTACGCTGGGTTTGCCGTATCGATTCCTGTTTTGCTGAGACTGGCATCGGTGCGTCGTGGCGTCGCGGTCCGTAGCGCGACAGTCAAATTGCCCCCGATTCCGCACTGGAGTTTCTGGGCACTGTGGATAGCGCCCATGTTTGCGTTCAATGCACTGATACACAGCACCAAAGCGGGCTACCTGTTGCTATCAATGCCACCGGTACTGATGCTGCTGGCGAGGGGTGTTCCGGCAAGGTGGTTGCGGGTGGGGGTGTTCGCATCCGTAGTCGTTGCGCTGCTTCCTTATGCCGCCATCGGCGAGGCGATTTCGAATAATCCTCGCGTGCACCGCGCCGCATTCCTATTCGTCCGCTGTACGCCACAGGCGCTGCGTGAAACCGCTGCCATTCAGGACGCACTGATTCGGGAGACCCGGCAACGGCCAGAGGTGCTCAACGGCTATTTGCTGGAACCGTTCCAGGAAGCTCCGAACCTCAGGACGCTTCGCTACGATATTCCCCACGTACGTTGGCATGATGGCAGCCGAGAAAAACCAAACCGCCAACAACCTGTCTGGCTGTTGGCGGCTTCATTTGGAATGCCCGGTGATTGGAAAGAGCAGCACCCCGATGCAGTGGCCGTGTGGCGCAACTATCGGGTGACGCTTTGGCTGCTGGCAGGCCCGGCGACCAGCCAAGCGGCGCAGGCAAATCAGCCTTAACGACGGCTGTTGATTTTGGAGAGCAGGCGCAGCAGTTCCAGATACAGCCACACCAGGGTGACCAGCAGGGCAAAGCCCGCGAACCATTCCATCTTTCGGGGCGCTCCTTCGCGCACACCACGCTCAATCAAATCGAAATCCAGAATGAGGTTCAGTGCGGCGACCACGACGATGACACCGCTGATGCCAATGCTGAGCAAACTATTTCCATAGAGGAAGCTCAACTGGATACCGAAAAAGCTGAGAACAAAACCAGCCAAATAGACGATGGCGATGGCGCCTGTTGCCGCAACGACACCCAGACGGAACTTTTCCGTAGCCCGTATCATGCCACTGCGGTAAGCCATCAGCATGACGGCGAGCACACCAAACGTTAAAGCCATGGCTTGCAGGGCGATGCCGGGATAGCGCATCTCAAACATGGCGGAAACCCCGCCAAGAAACAGGCCTTCAAATAACGCATACGCAGGAGCGGTAACCGGCGCCCAGTCTTTCTTAAAGATGGTGACCATGGCCGTCACCAAACCAGCGATCGCGCCGCCAAAGGTCATGACGGAAACCAAGGGGTCTGCCGGATTTGCAAAGAAACGAAGCCAGGGGAGAACAGCGCCGATGGTCACCAGCAGCAGCAAGAAGCCTGTCTTGTTGATGACGCCATTAACGGTCATGGTGTCGCCGAAAGCTGCCACTTCCCCCGTGCGAAACGGGTTTCCGCTGAGGACTGGATTTGAGCTTCGTGTGTAATCGATTGCCATCTCTCTATGCTCCTTACAACTGATGTCAAAGAACCGTCTCACGGCTCTCTACAACAAAGCGCCCAGAGCGCCTAACGGCTGCCGGGACGTGTACTCAAGCTATCAGATGCGTAGCGCCTTGCAAACGACGCTTTCCTGGGAAGCATGGTAAGGATGCCCGTTTTGAATTCGCCGCACTAATATTAAATTGACGCGACTTGAGAAAATCGCGTGCTACCTTGATAGTCCAGAAGGCCTTTGAGCGAGGATCACGTTCCATAGCTGCGGGCCGGACGACTGAGGGGACTTAGCGTATGACGGATTCAAGCCGACGAGAGTTTATCAAGCACAGCGCCCTGGCCGCGAACGTCGCAGCCGCGCCCATGCTCATGGGGCAGACCAATGCCTCTAACACTGTCAATATTGCCGTGGTCGGCATCCATGGACGAGGCGGAGCCCATATTCAGGAATTCGCCAAAGTTCCGAACTGCAAAATTGTGGCGCTTTGTGACGTCGATAGCCGTCTGTTTCCGGAAGCGGTGAAGACGGTGGAACGTCTGCAGGGTCACAAACCGGATACGGTCGAAGACTTCCGTAAGCTGATCGAGCGTAAGGACCTCCACGCGGTTTCCATTGCAACCCCCGATTACTGGCACGCCTTGCAAACGATTTGGGCTTGCCAGGCGGGGAAAGACGTCTACGTGGAAAAGCCGGTGTCTTTCACGATCGTGGAGGGCCGCAAGATGGTGGAGGCAGCCCGCAAGTACAATCGCATGGTGCAGACGGGCCTGAACCGCCGCAGCATCCCCAGCGTACGGAGCGCGGTGAAGTTTGCGCAGTCCGGCGGGCTGGGTAAGATCTACCGCGGACGCATGGAACTGGTAAAACCACGCGGCAGCATGGAACGACGCCAGGAACAATCCGTGCCCGAAGGAGTGAACTGGGATCTATATCTGGGCCCCACTCCCATGAAGGCCTTCAAGGTAAACCAGTTCCACTACGGTTGGCATTTTTTCTGGGATACCTCCACGACGGACGTAGGAAACACCGGCGTGCATCACTTGGACGTAATTCGGTGGGCGCGCAACATCAACACGCACCCGACCGAAATCTACTGCACGGGTGGCGTGTACGTACACGATAGCGATCAGCAGGTGCCAAACTTCCAGACCGGCTCGTTCACTTATGCGGACGGATCTGTTGTGGATTTTGAGGCCACTAATCTGCTCAGCCCGAACACGCGCGGCACTGACATTCTTTATACCGATCAAGGCTACATTACCTGTTCCGACAAATGGCATGCCATGCGGGGCAAATGGGGATTTCGGGAAGGCCCGGACGTGACGCCCGATGGCATTGACCGTCGTGCTTCCCGCGCGGGATTCCCCCGCACCAGCTATGAAGAAGTAGCGATTCCAGACTCTGGCGAGAAAGTGCAATCTCACTTCGAAAACTTCATCGAATGTGTGCGCACGCGCAAAGTCAGCGATCTGCGCTGCGACATTCTGGAAGGACACATGTCCACGACGCTGGCGCATTTGGCCAACATCTCCTTCCGCCTGAAACGTGCAGTGAAGTTTGACCCGGAAAAAGAAACCTTCATCGGTGATGCGGAAGCGACTGCCATGCTGACTCGTAAATACCGGGAGCCCTATTCACTGCCAGATAAAATTTAAGCAGTCCCGCGAAAGGAATTAGCCCGGTTACGGAATGTTGACGGTTTCCGGGAACATTGATGACCCAGATCCGTACGGAATTGTGGACCTGTGGCATTCTGTTAGTGAACGAGGAGGCATAATCGCCTCCTCGTTCTATTTCGAAGTCCACTTATCTGCATATCTTCGGAGGATCGTAGACATGAAGATCTATCTGCAGGCTTTGGCGTTAGCCTTGGTACTTTCTGTTGGCGTCCTGCATGCATCGGCCGCCGACGTCGTTGGCGCCTGGAAACTGGTTTTGGTAACCGAAATTGGGGATCGCCCCATGCCCATGGACCTTTCCCAACAGGGAGAAGACGTCACGGCAAAAATGGGTGATATTCCGCTGTCTGGAACCTTCAAAGAAGGAAAGCTGCGTTTGGTCGCGAAGAAATATTACGTGGCGGATGCCGGCTTTGAGGCAGACCTGATTCTTGAAGGCACTGTGGACGGAGACAAAGTCACCGGCACCTGGGCGTTTGGCGAATATAACGGCGTGATGAATGGACAGCGCGGCGGAACGGCGGCTGCTGCCTCGGCCAGTGCCGCCAAGGCGGATGGCACGTGGAACGTCGTATTCGTCACGGAAGCCGGCAACAAGGAAGCGCAGCTCAGCCTGACATCCGACGGAGAAGCCGTGAGCGGCTCCGCTGGTCCGCAGAAGGTGGAAGGCACCTTCCGGGATGGTTCGCTCGCTTTGAAGCTGCCGAAGTTCTACTCCGCGGACGCTGGATTTACGGCGGACCTGCTGATCTCCGGCAAAGTGGACGGCAACGCTTTGCAAGGACAGTGGACCTTTGGTGAGTATTCCGGAATCGCGAAGGGCACGCGCAGCGCACAGTAGGCGAACAACGGGACAGATTCATATCATCGGGACACCTCCCGATGAGCCTTCAGGAAACGGGGCCAAGCCGAGCTTGGCCCCGTTTCCTGCATTTGGCGTACTTACAACAAGTAGACCCTCTACCCAACTAGAACCCCACTGGCGACGCCCGTGGATGCACTGACGGCTTCTCGCTTTATAGAACCAGACCGAGATTCTCTTCGTTCCACATGGATAAACCGATGGGGCGCGGCTGCAAGCGAATGTGCGGCATGGCGCCGTAGAGGCTCTGTGCCTTATCCACGGGAACGACAGCGCCCGATGCGCCCACGGCCCCAGCAACAATCACCGATCGCGGCGCCAGGGCTGCCAACATCTGCGGAATATCGGTGCGTTTCAGGATGCCAGGAACGAAGGAGCCGAAGACGTCTTGCCACATCTGGTCTGGCGGTACGAAATAGCCTCCCGCCATGAACTCTTCCGCATCCAACAGATCACGAAATGACGTCAGACCGCCCGAGAGCGTAAGGTGCTGGATACGGGTATCGAAAAGCGCGGCGCTAATGGCCGCTGTCGTTAGAAATCCACTTGCGGCGATGGAGAGGGACGACGCCCCGGTGTGCCGGAGCAAGGCGTCCGTCAACGCCAGGATATCTTTGACACGTTGCGCGAGCAGAGATTCCCCAAGAATGAGGGATGACCAGGCATAGTGCTGCTCCGTGGAATGGCCCTGCGCATGGCCGCGCGCGCCTGGCGTCAACTCTGGCAGTAGGTTCCCTACGCCTCGAATATCCGCCAGACAAACGGCGTGGCCTTTTGCGGACAAGTTCGCCGCAAACTCACCCTCTCGCCATCCCTGCTTGCCCGCAGGGTTTAACACCAAGGCAATGCGCGCGGGTGTCTTTGCTGTTCCTCTAGAACTGCGATAGAGCCACGCAGGCAAGTAAACACTCTCCGCAGATTGCACTTCCAGCGCTTCCAGACGGATACCTGGATACTGCGTCTCTGCCAGCGGCTTGAAGGTTGCCCGCGAAGCAGGTCCGCGGACGCCGAGAGATTGCTGCAACACTTCTGTTGGGTCCGCCTTGGTTTGCTTCAGAGAACGACGCGCTAGGGCCGCGGGGGAGATGCCTTGAAACGCAAGGTTGACGTTCCCCTCCCGGGTAGCCAGAATTTCTTCCTCAGTAAGTGGCGCCGTCGGCGGCTCATCCACCAGGGGTTTCGATTCACCTTGTAGCCAGCGCCGGAGCCAGTTGTAGGTCTGCATGCGCAGGCCGTAGCTTACGCTGTGGGGAAGCAAACTTTCCTGCCAATCGATTTTGTTAGCCTGCCCCATCAAGGCGTAGACACGCTGCAGCTTTGCAAATTCTTCCCGACCATTGCGTATGTAGTTGGCCGAATAGGTTCCTGCGAAATCATGCCCGCTGACAAGCATCAATAAAGGCTTCGGGGCCATGGGATAGAGCAGATCCCAGCGATCAAAGCCAACCGGGCCCGAGCCCAGGATGTTCTGTTCGGCATCGTCGGTGGACCCTGGTGGAATCAGATATTTGTTCGCTAAGTTCTCTGCGTTTGCACAGCAGGGCACGGCGGCAGCCAGACGATCATCCACGGCCGCAAGCAGCATGGTGTTGGTGCCTCCGCCAGATTGGCCGGTGGACGCGAGCCGCTTGGGATCTACCTGCGGATGTGACGCCAGCACATCCAGCGCGCGCACGGCATCCCAGGTCTGATAGCGCACGGGGGAATCACCTGCCAGAATCATCTGTTTGCCAGGCAAGGTGTGCTCATCGTCGGCGCTTCCGGGCAGCCGAGTGAGCCATGGCTTTTCACCGGGATAGTTGGTGCGCTCGCCCTGCCCCATGGGGTCAAACGACAGAACGACAAAGCCGAGTTGGGCGAGGCTCTGGCAACAAATCTGGTAGAGCGGGTAAGCCTTGCCGTTGGCGGCATGTCCGCACTGGAAGAGTACACCAGGGAAGGGCCCGCTGCCTTGTTTGGGGATATAGAGATTGCCGGTTACATGAACGCCGAGCTGGCTTTCGAAGGCGATGAAGTCGATGCGATAGTTTGCGAAGTCTTGCGTACGTAGCGTACGCAGATTGAGGGGAGTTTTGGCTGGTTCCCCACCGACCAATTGCCAGAAGGTCTGCCGTGCCCAGCGTTGCCTCTCCTGCACCGCCTTAGGGGTGGTTAGGCGGGCCAGCGCCTCGTCTCTGCGTGTGGCCGCATCGAGGGCCAGCTTGCGCAGATGGTCTGGCAGACACCGGGCATAGTTGCGGTAGGCGACTTGATTTGACGCTTGTTGCGCCTGCGCGATGACCGTCAATTTGCCCGCAGCCCAAGTGGCGGCAGCGCCGGCCATACTCGTCTGCAGGAATCCGCGGCGGGAAGATTGGCTCATGGCGTCACCTTCATGCTGTCTTTGTCCGTTTGTGGCGGGTTGAAGGAAGTGCTGGGTGGACGATAGTCGATCTGCGCCAGGAGTTCACTCGCGGCGTGGGCAGCGCCCTTCACGTGCTGGATGATCTTCTGGCGCTGCGCCGTGGGGCAGCGGACCAGCGGCGACGTAACGCTGATGGCTCCGACCACACGGTTGGACGGCAGCAGCAGAGGAGCGGCGAAGACGACAGCGCCCTCGACGGTCTCCTGCCGGTTGGACGCATAGCCCCGTTTGCGCACCAGCACGAGTTCGCGCACCAGGTCGTCACGTTTCTCTGTAGTGTAAGGGGTGAACTGGGGCAAGGTGTCCTCAGGCAACACCGTCATCAGATCTTCGTCATTCAGATAAGCGGCGATCGCTTTGCCCAAGGCGCTGGCATGCAAGGGGCAGCGATCTCCCAGGTCGTAGCTGAGGCGCAGAGGCTGCCGGGATTCGACAACATCCACCAGCACAGCAACGCCATTGCACCATTCGGCGAACCACGCGGATTCCTGCAACTCGTTGCGCAAACGCACGAGATAGGGATGCACGATGTTGGTGAGGCGAGGACGACGGGCGGGGCTGCGCGCCAATCCAAAAACCTTCGCGGTGGTTGTATAGACTTGGCCGTGGGAGACTTGCTCGACGTAGCCGAGTTCTTTGAGGGTGTGGAGGATGCGGAAAACGGTGCTTTTGCCGATTCCGGTCTTTTCCGCCAGATCTTTCAATTCGGCCGAGCCATTAAAACGAGCAAGCGCTTCGAACACAGCAAGCGCCTTCTCAACGACAGCGATGTGGTTTCTTGCAGGCATGACACTCCAGCGCGGCGTTCTGCATTGTGGAATTATCTGCAGAATACCTCAGTTGGCATCCGATTATACGCATCTGGAAGGCCATCTGGTAGTTGCCCCGAAGCTGGAAAGCCGAAGTGGCAGGAAGTTTACGCGTTCTGCGTGACGAAATCGACAGCAGGTCGTCGATACAGGGAGTAGTGCAGAGTGTCGATACAGAGACAGTGTAAAATCGAAAAGTCGGCCTGCAGCATCGGCGCGGTAGCCAAGTGGTAAGGCAGAGGTCTGCAAAGCCTCTATTCGCCGGTTCGATTCCGGCCCGCGCCTCCAAATTTCCACGTTTTCCGTCCATATTGCATTTCTTCGTTACCGTTCCTTCTGCCTTTTTATGGCAAACAGGGACATAGCATCTGCCCCCAATAAGCTAAAACTGTCCACCTACACCACGCTGCTATGCGATTCAAATAATCGCCCACTGCGTGCCTCGCGATTAATGTATCTAGTTCGTACTCTCGGGCACCCGCTGAAGCGGCCGAACAACTGCAAAGCAGCAATTCTAGGTGCTCTATGAATTTAGCTCTCGGTAGTTTCGATGGGCTGGCGCAGCCACACCGCAGCCGACATACCCGATCGACACACTATGGACGAATGCGACGCAAGTTCAGAGCCCTCAAACACCGTTGTCGTGTAAACTAGCTTCGTTAACGACCGCTAAGAGTAGACATGGAAACGTACGCCGCACAGCAACACTCCATCGATGGTTTCCAGCGCGAATTGGGACATCTCCTCATAACGTGCACTGCGCACCTCAATGAGATCACCAGCCTGGACTCCGAGGTATACAAGCCCAGCTCCATACTTCATGAGATCCAGGCTCGTTGCACTGCGATCCGCAGCCTTGGCAAGAGCATAATCGCTACCGGTGAATTGAACGATATTGCAAAGAAATTGCACACCCTATCAGAGTCCTTAGAAGCTTTGGCGAAACAATCGGCGCTCGACAGCGTGTCGCGGCTGGAGATAGCTGGCAAAGTCCTCAATCCAGGTCTTGATATCAGCACTAATCTTCGAGTCTCGGATTTCGACAGAGCCTACTACGATTTCGATACGTCCACACGATATTTCGGGCGCTCCCCTGATGGGCTCACTACCTCTATCCAAGAAGCCCACGACCGCGCATGGAAGTCCCTCGAACAGATTGAAGACATGGCAAGGAGGGCATCAGACATAGTCACCGGAATGGCGAACGGCGCACGAGATCTCACGATCTCCAACTTCGCGAACGATTTCAAGGACCAGGCGAAAACGCTCACGCAGGAGTCATATATCTGGCTAGCGGTAGCGGCTGGCTGCGCGGCAGCCACTTTCTGCTGCGCCTGGCATCTCACGAACCACCTAACCAGCACAGCTTCGTACCAGGCGATTGCGGAAAACGCGACCACCCGTATCTTGGTTGTAGCGTCCAAGTTCGCTATCGTCGCTCTGGGAGCTTCCGCTACCACCTACGCCGCCCGCACATACAAATCCATCAAGCACAACGCTCTCAGCTTCAGCCTACGTGGTAGAGCGCTGCAGAGCATGCATCTCATGATTCAATCGACCAAGGATGAGCAAACCAAAAACGGCATCATCCAGCAGGTAACCATGTGCATCTTCTCCCACCAGCCCACCGGACTTATTGGGACCGAAACCGACACATCCATGACACCGCAAATGATAGAACTCATCCGCAGCCTATCCTCGCCACCAGGCAAGTCATAACACTTCAAAAATAGCCCACCTACGCCTTGGGGTAGGATTCAAGCATAAATGACCCCTCAAAACAGCATTCGTCGGAGGATCTTAAGTGCAGTTGAGGGATCACGACGTAGACGGTTAGTCTTCCCTTCACGCCAACGCGGATATCTTCAGTCCAGGGGTTAGTCAGCCGGTTCCCACTTAGCACCATCCACGTAGTGTTCTTAACAATGCGCTCGCCAGGTCTGATCCACTCATTGACGGGGCGATCACCAGAAATAAAATTTTGCGTAAGCTGGATACCCTCGTAGTCTCGGTCCGTTTCCTGATAAATCCACATCTTCGCTGGATCAATAAGAATCCGCTCGATTTGCACCGGATACAAGTAACGATTGGTGATGCCGAATTCAAAGTGTCCGGTCACCCCCCAATAATCCACCTCTACGACCCTTGCCCCTTTCTGGACGGCCGTCCACTGTGCCAATCGAGTAGCATCGACGCTGGTGCGCCAGCTTAACCACGCCACGGCAAGGCTTCCAATCGTAGCAACAGCGCTCAAGGCCGCGATCAAAAACGTCCACGACTTGTCATTCTGAATGATACGCTCCAGGTTCGCCGACAATACCATCAACGCTAGTATGCTCAGGGAGATAAAGGCCACAGGCCATCCGCTTCGCCCACTCACTCCACCAACCCCGCCATGCCCAGCGTCGTCTGCGGCACATTCCCTTCCAATCGGTTGTTCACAAACTGCATACGGATCTACCTCAGTGCCAATACAACCCTCGCCAGATGCGTTAGCCACCCCGCACTTCCAGATACGTGACGGGATCCGGTCACACCGCTCAAAGGCCGCCACTGCGTGCGCTTAGCTCCTACCCTAGCGCAGTAACGCCCTCGCCACCGTGAAATCAACTGTGTAGTTCTCCGGGTGCTGCGCCTACCCCTCCAGCGCGGGTACACGAGGCCACGCATTGAATACGTGCGCCACATCGCGCGCGCAACCACCCCAGGTACGTCCAAGCTCTCGCCCAGATAAACAACGCGCGCCACCAAGGCCACCTGCCACCGCTCACAGGACGATGAGGCTGTCATCGTGGCCGCTTGGAGAATTAGGTCACAGTGGGGGAATGCACACACATACGCTAGGCCCCACCCTCAGTTATCATCCAGGGTATGAAACTGACACAGGAACAACTCGATGCCGTTGCTATCAAGGATGATCATACAGGAGTGAAAGCGTTTCTGGATAGCGAAGTAATAGGACGTGTTGACGTGGAGGAAGATTTTCAGGACAATACAGCCATCTTCAGTATGGAAGTCGAACCGGATTACCGACGAAACGGTATCGGAATGAGAATGATACAACGCCTTCACGAGATCTATGGCAAACTCGTCCCGCCACCAACGATTGGACCAAACGCCGTAACGGATGAAGGAGCGAGGTTGATTAATAAAGCGATAGATTCCGGTTTTGTCCATCCTTGGCCTCACACCGTAAATGAATACGAGGATGAAGAGCTGTAGCCTTCCAGCCTCTCTCTTCACTTTTGCCTTTTAGGCTCTCTACCATCGCTAGTCTGCTCCCGAAGAATACGCAATCAATGTCGTCTAGCGCAGTAATGCTACCGCTTGGTTATTTCGGGAATAGTTTTTTGGGCTCTTCCGGCATTCTAGTGGCCTGCTAAGCAGGGGCTCTGCCCCTGCGACCCCAGAATTTATCGTTTTCCAGCCAATCCCGAGTTGTTGATTGCTCCGTGCTTCCATACCATCGGGAGCC
>Ga0182745_1000449_pt1 | contig 46500 bp, 37 predicted proteins | sample eDN3rd30CKraftBY_FD_128523 | JGI IMG/M metagenome (GOLD analysis project Ga0182745, IMG submission 128523) | Enriched backyard soil microbial communities from Emeryville, California, USA - eDNA 3rd pass 30_C Kraft BY (version 2) (version 2) | ecosystem: Environmental > Terrestrial > Soil >...
CAGGACAATTCCAACTGAATCGGGGGGAACCTCAACCTGCAATCGGTCGATTTGACCGCCTAAGTGCCCTCCCTGCAACACCTCTCCTCCCTTGCTGTGCCTAATTTGGACAGACGTGAATTTCTCTACAGATGCAATAAATAGCTTATTCAACTCAGACTGTTCCATCTTCCCACCAACGCTCTCTGCGGACATAATACGAAAGAACATCTGGACACATTCTTCATATACTGCTATTTTCTTACTCCGCATTTCCTGCTCCACCGCAGTCCTTCGCTCATAGGTCTTCGAGACGACCAGAGTAAGAACAGAGACAAATGCAGTACCTGCTGCCGCTATCATTGCCACGGCCACATCTGAATTCAACCCCAACACATAAACAATAAAGCGTTGAATCGCATAGACAACTCCAGCTACCAAAAGAAATAAAAATAGAATTAGAGCGAAACCGATGAAGATTTTTACCTTTTTAGCCATGAAACCAACATCCCCCACTAGCCCGTTTGGCAACACCTAAACTTATGGCAAACATTAAATTCCCGTTACCAGTATTCAGAAGAAAACAAGAAAACTCAGACACTGGACCTCCACGAGATGTGATAGCGGCATGAGACGCTTAACATCGGGATCCCTCAACAGAACAGACCATTCAGAAACTAGAATAAACCATAAATCCTTACCGCATAGGCAAATAAAGGCCACAGACAGACGGACTGGAGACCCAACCATTCTGAACCCCAAAATGATCAATTCCCTCTCTCGTTTGCGTTGGGCTTTCAGAGGCACTCTACGCAATGAGACTTACGATTCGCACCCTTCTTCTGATGTTTACGAGCTTGGCGGCTCTGGCGGAATGGCAACCCACACAAGCAGCGCTGCTCTATGCCATTTCCGGCGATAGCAGCGGGATTCCCAGACAACTCAACCAAATCGATACAGATACAGAGACGGTGACCGCCGTAATGATACTCGGCGATACCGGGACTGGCTTCAATGGCGGGCTGACCTGGGATGGTAGTCAGGAACGGTTCTATTCCATTTACAGCTATGGGTGGGGAAATGCGGCGTTGGCTTCGTTTGGTTTATCTGGGGACGGCTATCAAGCCGAAGGCGCAATTCTGCTGCAGGGTGGCCTTTGGCGTGGTTTGAGCTATGCCGAAGATTCCGGGCTGCTCTACGCTCTGTATTCCATCGGCAATGGGTCATGGCAGTTGGAGGAAATCGACCGACAGACTGGCTCGGTACAGACTAGGTTTTCAGGCATGCAGGGCGGCGTGGGAGGCATGACCTGGGTGTCTCCGGGAAAGTTTGCCGTGCTGTTGACCAATCCGCAAGGTCTCTACCAGATACATGAACTGGATTTGACCACGGGATTGCTGACCACGGTGGGAGCTCCCTTTGCCGGCAACGCCAACGGAGGTTTAGCCTGGGATGCCGTTAATGGCAACTATTTGGCCATCGTATCCAACTGGCAAGGGGCGTCGGCCCTGCATCAGGTTCCCGCATCGGGCAATGGCGCGCCACAGACACCGTTTTCGATTGGCGGCGGCTATTTCTATGGCGGGCTGACCGCAGTAGCCGCTTCCGTGCCGAATGTGGAACCTGTGCCAGAAGTCTCTACCATTTGGCTGGCAATGACCGGTATTGGATTGGTGGCCATCAGTCGCGTACGGCGTTTCTACACACGGTAAACCCCTACACCCACAGCACTTTCAGCAGCAATCCGTTGTTCACCGACCAGGGAACGTCGCTCGCCGACCCGCAGGAGATCCCGTTCCCCCACCTCGCTATTCTCAGGATACGGAGAGCGACAAGCCATCCGGAAGGCAGCAAACCTAAGAGAGCGAGGCGCGATGACGATGGATGGAAAGGTGAATGTAGCAGAGAACTTGCAGAGGGGCTTCGCACGAGGCTCCGCCCCCGACAGCGTGCGGGATGGCATGCCCGCGTTGACCACTTCGTTGACTCCTGGTTTACTCATTCTGACGGTTGGCATCGTGATGCTTTCCGTAAAGATGCATTGGATTCCGATGTCGATGGTGTACAAGTTGTGGCCGTTGGTGCTGATTGTGATTGGACTCGGCAAGCTGGAAGAGTGGTGGAGGAGCTAACGATGAACGGAACGGATGATCGAGGATTTGGCGGTCCGGGTCAGGGCTTCGACGGGCCCGGCGGGCCGTCCGCCAGACGTGGATTCCACAAGGGATCGCGCAAGAGCTGCAAAATGGGCCCGGCTCCCAATATCTTTATCGGCGGCATGTTCGTTCTGATCGGCACACTGCTGCTTTTGGACCGGTTGCAGATTTTGGACGCCAGCGCAGTGTTGAGTTTCTGGCCGGCGGTGATGGTAGCGATTGGGTTAGGGATGCTCGTGACCGGACGCCGGAAATCGATGCCAGGCGGGGTGGTGCTGGTGTCGATAGGCAGCATCTTTCTGGCCAGGAAGCTCGGGCTCACGGAGATGGGCATGCGGGAACTGTGGCCAGTCATTCTGATCGCCGTGGGTCTGGTAGTGCTACTGAACTCCCTTCTGAGCAGACGCCAGCTACCAACCGTGGACCAAACCGAAATAGGAAGCCAAGATGTGCTGAACGATTCCGCCGTGTTTGGCGGGGTGGAAAAGCGGGTGCTGAGTGATAACTTCCGGGGTGGCGAAGTGCTGGCTGTCTTCGGGGGAGTAGCCGTCGATCTGCGCAAGGCCAAGCTGGCAACGAATGGACCCTCTGTGCTGAACGCCACCGCCATCTTTGGGGGCGTGGAACTGAAGGTGCCGGATGATTGGGTGGTGGTGAACGAGGGCGCCGCTGTACTGGGCGGCTTCGCGGACTCCCGCAAGTTCATTGAGGTCGACGAAACCCGCGCTGCCGGTAGCCAGCAGATGCTGATTATTCGTGGGCTGGCAATGTTCGGCGGCGTGGAAGTGAAGAACTAGTGGAAGTGAAGAACTAGCGGGCTGGCGATGCACCCTTTCCTACGAAATCGGGTACAACTTCTGGTCTACCTGCTGCTGTGGGTGGGGCCGGTGGCCTACTTCACGTATGTGCTAACGAGCGCGGTCCCCGCGTGGCCGCTGCGCGAGGCGCTGCCGGTGGCGGTTGGACATGGGTTGTTGTTGGCGGCGCTGTTCCTGTCGCTGTACCCACTGTGCCGCGCCTTTCCCTTGCGGCAGACGGACCTTCTTCCCTTTCTGGCCACACACGCGGGAACCATTGTGGCGGCGAGCGGGGTATGGCTGGCGGCGGGTTGGGCCATGGTATGGGTGCTGGACCGGACGGAAGGGGCGAGCTCCCGATTGGAGCAATACCAGAGCTGGATGCCGCATCTGTTCTTCTTCGCCGAGGTGGCGCTAAGTATGGCGCAGGCAGTGAATTACCTGCTGCTTTCGATGGAGGATCAACGCCAGGCAGAATCCGCTCGTGAACTGATGCGGACCTTGGCGCGCGAGGCCGAACTGCGGAGCCTGCGGGCACAGATCAACCCCCACTTTTTGTTCAATAGCTTGAACTCGGTGAGCGCCCTAACGACGATCGACCCGAAGCGGGCTCGGGAAATGTGCCTGCTGCTGGCGGAATTCTTCCGCAGAAACCTGGATATCGGGAACCAAGCCACGGTGCCTCTGGGAGAGGAACTGGATTTGGTGGTGCATTACCTGCGGATTGAACAGGAACGGTTTGGTTCCAGGCTACAGATGGAATTGGATGCTCCGGCGGAGATTCGAAGCTTTCCGGTGCCGCCACTGATTTTGCAGCCCCTGGTAGAAAACGCCGTGAAGCACGGCATTGCGGGGATGGTGGAAGGCGGCAAGGTGGTGTTGCGGGTGCGGTCGCTGACGAATGGCGGGGTATCGATTGTGGTGGAAAACCCCTTTGACCCGGATCAGCCCAAACGACGGCGTAAGGGCGTGGGACTGGACAACGTGCGGACGCGGCTACAGGCGCGCTTTGGTTCGGATGCGCGGTTTGAGACGGTTCGGGAGACCGACTTTTTCCGAGTCAAGGTGCAGATCGCGGCCCAGAAAATGCATGTCGATTCGGACGAAATCCCTGTGGTGAATGGTGTGGTGAAAGACGTGGCGGATGACGTGGCGAATAAGAGGAAAGCGGAATGAGTGCAGCAACGATTCGGGCATTGGTGGTGGACGACGAAGAACTGGCGCGCGCCCTGATTCTGGAGCACCTGCGGGAGCATCCGCAGATTGAGGTGGTAGGGCAGTGCGCCAATGGATTTGATGCGGTGAAGTCCGTGGCGGAGCTGAAGCCGGACCTGGTGTTTCTGGATATCCAGATGCCCAAGCTGGATGGCTTTGAGGTGTTGGAACTGTTGGACGAACGACCCATGGTGGTATTCGTCACCGCCTTCGACGAATACGCACTAAAAGCTTTCGAAGTGCATGCGGTCGACTATCTGATGAAGCCCTTCCGCAAAGAACGGTTTGATGCCGCATTGCAGCGAGTACGGGAACGGATGGGGCAGCCACGACCGAACTATGAACAGGTGGCGCAGGAGGCGCGTGCCCCTGGCTCTTACCTGGAACGAATCATCATCCGTGATGGCTCCAAGTTGCATGTGCTTCCCATGGATCGTGTGGACTATGTGGTGGCGCGCGACGATTATGTCGGGGTCTTCAGTGGCGGCAAGGAATACCTGAAACAACAGACGCTCTCTTCCCTGGAAGCCACCCTGGACCCGGCTGAATTTGTACGGATTCATCGCAGCAGTATCGTGAACCTGAGCCGCATTGTGCGCATTGAGCCCTATTCGCGCGATAGCAAGGTAGTGCTGTTGAGCACCGGCGAGCAGTTGCCCGTCAGCCGGAGCGGCCTGACGGCGCTGGAAGAAGCGCTGGGGAATGGTTCCCGCTAGCGCAGGAGTGCTTTGGCTCAGCGGATTGCGGAATTGACGTGCCGATGGAGGGAACGGCAGCCCTACCATTGGCCGGTTGTGCCCTATCATTGAAATTATGGGTTTGTTTTCCGGGAAGCGGCTGTCACGTTACAGCCTGGAACAGGTGATGGATCTGGAGAAAGCGTATGTGCTCCAGAACTACGGGCGTTATCCGCTGATGTTGGTGAAAGGCCAGGGCGCTTACCTGTGGGATGACCGCGGTAAGGAATACCTGGACTTGGTTTCGGGCATTGGCGTGAACGGGTTGGGCCACGCGCATCCGCGTATCCTGAAGGTGATTCAGGAACAGGCCGCGCTGTTGATCCACTCCTCGAACCTTTACTATCACCCTTACCAGGGGCTTCTCGCCAAGCGTCTTGCCAGCATCAGCGGCCTGCAGCGCAGCTTCTTTGCAAACTCCGGCACGGAAGCGATTGAGGGCGCAATCAAGATGGTGCGTTCGCATGGCGGACGGATTTCGTCGACGAAGTACGAGATTGTGTCGCTGGTGAATTCCTTCCATGGCCGTTCTACTGGCGCACTTACCCTGACCGGCCAGCCGAAGTACCAGAAGGATTTCGAACCGCTGCTGCCTGGCGTGAAGTATGTGCCGAAGGGTGACATCGCCGCACTGGAAGCCGCAGTGAACGAGAATACCGCTGGCATTGTGCTGGAAGTGGTGCAGGGCGAAGGCGGTGTGTACCCGGTGAACGAGGAATTCCTGCGCAAGGCGCGAGCGCTCGCGGACAAGTTCAATGCGCTGCTGGTCTTCGACGAGATTCAGTGTGGCGTGGGTCGTTTGGGTAAGTACTTCGCCTACCAGATGGTGGAGCCGGCGGTGCTACCAGACGTGATGGTGACCGCGAAGCCAATTGCTGCGGGCTTGCCCTTAGGAGTGATCTGCTGCAACGAGAAGGCGGCGGTGACCATTGCCGCAGGCATGCACGGCACAACCTTTGGCGGGGGTCCGCTGGCCTGCCGCGTGGCTCTGGAAACCTTGGACATTCTGGAAGAACTGCTGCCTTCGATTCGTGAGGTGGGCAGCTACTTCCTGGCTCAGTTGCAGAAGCTGAAGACGAAGCACCCGATGATTAAGGACGTTCGCGGGTCCGGTCTGATGCTAGGTGTGGAGCTAGACCGACCCGGCAAAGACATTGTGGTGGACGCCATGCAGGAAGGCCTGCTGATCAACTGCACCAATGTAAACGTGCTGCGCTTCCTGCCGCCCTATGTGCTGCGCAAGAAGGACGTGGACAAAGCGATCAAGGTGCTGGACCGCGTGCTGAAACGGGCTGCGTAACTAAGACTTACTTTCTGATGGATGTAGAGGCTCTACCCAAGATATGGGTAGAGCCTTTTCAGTTGACGATGCAGATGTGGCAGGCTGATGCGGTGAATGAAGCCGCTCAGAACTATGTACTGGGTTCCTTTTTGAAACCTCACAAACATTTGTCCGAAATCGGTATCAAAGGCCCGATCAATCTTGCGTAGGTCACTCACCTGGAATCGACGTTTCCCCCACACAAAGCTGACCACAATCGTATCCTCTCCGAAGACGACCCGATACGGCGTGTAGATCAGTGGCGAGAGTATAAAAAGTGAGATAGCTCCAGCCACGGCCAGAGGAAACTCGTACACGACTGCCGCGATCAGTATTCCCACGATAAGCAGAGCCATTAGCACAAAGACTGCTTTGCGTGCCTCCACAACTACACCTTCCGTTGGAATTGCTGTGACAAAGCGAAGACGACCATCAGTTTGGTAGACGATATCTCGCGCAAGATCGTCTATCTCGGCCTGATCCGTAGGAATGACCAAATCCGCCTGTGCGGATCGGATGGCGTAACTGCCAGCCCCCAAGCCCCATGGAGTCTTTGGTTCCGTCGTCAGAGTCTCCATCTCCTGCCATCCCATGCGCTTGACTCCCATGACTCCAAAGGAGGAGAGTCCGCTATCGTTCACGACAAGGACTCGCGCCCGCAGCAAGCTGTACAGGTTGGCGATCAGACCAGGCGCCAGAAAAACGATCTCGAACACAGGGAAGGTGCGCGGTTCTCTTGAGTAAAGGGAGAACAGGAAGGCGATGAATACAATTTCGACAAGAACCTTGATCAGGACGACCAAGGGCGGGTAATAGATTTTTCTGAATGTGCGCATTCTGATTCTGCTGGAGCCCAGACGACTCGTAGTGGCGATCAGTCTGGGAAGACCGCATCTAACCTCTTCATATCCGCGACATCTTCTTCCGTCATCAGGTTCCGTTACAGGAAGTCCATCATGACGGCATCGACCGCATAGAGCTTTGCGGATTGGTGTAAACGGCTGCGAAGACACTCAGCATGGCAGAACAACTGATGGGGACTTTGCTCTTCTTCACTCCGATCAAAGCGGGCAATGTAGAGAAGACTACCTACGTCGGGCTTCACCCTTTCAACGGTCTCACCACAAAAGCAACAGGCAAATTCGGTATCGGGAAATTTCATATACGAGGACGCATGGGCATTCTATGCAAAAGGATTGATTTTCAGTTTAGCCCGAAGTAAAAACAGCGAAATGACCAATGGAATAGGAGGGCTCAGAAATTCGGCAACTGCAACGTGGCCTGCGCCGCAACAGCTTGATCTGCGGACGTGACTTCGGCAAGTGGCGTGGCTGCGCCCACGGTGCCAATGATGGCCCAGGAGTGCTGGTAACCCAGATTGGCGATGGACCGGCTGCCGAGACGCGACTGGATGAGCGATCGAAGGCTCGGCTGCATTTCTAAAGTTGCGTCGTCCGCGATGGCCATGGCGACTAGGGTTCCTGTGGGAAGCGCTTGGAGGCGAGATTCCAGACGTGCGCTCTCATCGGCCTTGTCGAAGATGTCGTAGCTCTCGACGGCAGAGAAGACGCCCGTGCTGGGGTTCACAATCAACAGATAGAGTCCGCGCTGATTGGCCATACCTGTGGGAGCAAGAAGATCTCCCTGCCAGTAGATGCTCGCGGTGGAGCCTGCAGCATACCCGGCGGACTGAACGGTAAGAAGAACCGCACCTGTCCGGGGCAGAACCTTCAGTTGGAGCGGCAGGACTTGGAGGTCGCCTCCGCGCGGGAGGGCGTAGAGATAGAAGAGATGCTCATCCACCGTAGCGGCATTGGTGGCGGCACGCAGTTGCAACGTGGCGAACTGGCCGGAGGTGATGCTGGAGATGGTGGCCGATACACCCGTGGGCAAACCCATGATTTCGAAATCGATCTGGCCACAATACCCGTTGATTCCCTTGGTTTGTATTGTGAGGGGTAGGGCTGAGCCGTTGGGCTGAATCTGGATGGCGCTCCGTTCCGCGCTGAGCGTGATGGTGGGACGCGTATTTCCGGCGTAAGAAATAGGAACGACGTTGCTGTTGCGCCCACCCCGACGGATGCTGAGTCCCAAAGTGGTCGCGGAGCCGCTCCTGGCGGGTACTTGAGTGTTAATGATGGCGATGCCGGGCTCGGCGCTATCAAGCCCTACACCCAGAATCGGCATGGACACACCATCAAGCGCGAGGCTGAGGTCTTTGGCGATGCTGTTGAGCGGACCCACTCCGGTTACGCGGAGAGAGAGGGGTTCGCCGACCTTGAGACCCGGAGATTCCGTGGGACCGCAGGCAGTCTGGATTTGGGTGATGCCATCTTCAAAGAGCCCAGGGGCGTGGTCGAGAAGATCCAAGGATTGAGGCTGCGAGGAGATGCCTTCGCGCAGAAGCCGCAGCAGCTTCGCCCCTTTGGTGGTGAGCCAAGGGATTTGCGCCGATACACGGCTGGCTTGCAGCAGACCGACAGGGATAGGACGGTCCCTCAGGCAGACACAGACACCTGCCGCATGCAAGGGCCACGCTGGCTGGCTAAGGGCCGTGTCTGCCCGGCGAAACATCGACCCTTCGATGGTGAAGCGGGTTCCGGACGCAAGGTCTCGCTGACCGGAGGCAGCGTTAGTCACCGAGTCTATGCGAGGCGCACCCGCGTGGTCTTCCAGAACGTCCGCCCCCCAGAAGTTGCGCTGCGGAGACAGAAACGGTGAGGGCAACAGAGCTTCGAAACCAGCAGCATCAGAAGAGAGACGAAACAGGGCGTCTGCGGCGGAACGATAGGCAGGCGAGCTGGACGCGGCAGATGGAACATTGGCGGCAGCGGCGGCGTCGGCAGGCCGTTGGAAATGAAGTGGCAGCAGGGGAACGTGGGTGTCGGCTCCCGTGAAATCCTGCAGATAGGTGAGCCAGGAAGAGGTGAGCGGCCCATTTCCTGTCGAATTCTGGGGCAGCAACTGCCCGGCGCCGCTGGAAAGATCAAAGACGATAGGCAGAGTGGTACGCTGTTGCAACTGAATGCGCGCCAGTGAAGCTGGAAGAGAGTCTTCAAAGCGATAGAGCCAGAACGAAATGCCGATAGGCGTTCTGTCCAGTGTGGCTGCGGCGTAGGCCACGTGCCCCAAGCGCGGCGTCTGCGTGGGAAAGTAAGCCTCCAGGATGGCAGCGAATTCGTTGGCGAGTTGGGCAGATTCCGCCAGATGTTGTTTGCCGAAATCGAGCACTACCCCGCGCAGATTGGGATTGCCAGAGAAACGCTCGGCGAAGGCGGCGAAACGAGCAAGGATCTGACTACGCTGTTCCAGCAGGCTTAGGGAAGGATCGACATCCAAGGGAAGCGGATAAGCCGCAACCCACGATAGTCCGGTGCTGGCCAGTAGGTTCAGAAAGATGTGATCGCCATCTTCCGGGACATGCCCCTGGGTGTAGATGACGGTGGCTCCCGATTGCGCAATCAACGGAAGGTCACGCGCCAGCACGCAGAGGGGCGGAAGCACCTTATCGTTGACGGATACGTCGACAAATTCCGGGAAACGGTAGGCAATGGCGCGGAAGCGATGCTCACTGCCGAACAGTTCCTTGGGCGCCGTAGCCTGCGAAGAAAAAACGGAGACCTGCGCAGACAACGTGGTTGCAACCAGTAACATCGCGAGCCATAGCGGCAGCATGCGGAACAGCGGGGATACATAGCCCCCACAATTGCCGGAGGCTTCACCAAGGGTGACCCGGAAATCAGAAGGACGCCGCAATGAGGATACCTGCAGTCGCAAAAACAACGCTCCGGAGGAGTAGTGCGACCGACAGCATGGTTTTCTCAGGGAAAGTATCGAAACGTGCGCCCAATGGATGACCGGGCAGGCTCCATCGAGATCAGATCAGCTCAATCTGGTTCCTGTTTGCGAAATGAACATGGGACGCGCAACCAACAAAGAGGCAGCGCGTCCTTGCATTAGCCGGTATCATAGGAATAAGGATGCGTAGTTTCGCGACAATTCTGGCTTTGGTGCTCCTGCTCAGCGGGTTGCTCGGGCCATGCCCTGTCTGCGAACAGGCCGAGGCCACCCAGCCGCAGGAAAACGCGCATGCTTGCTGCGCCAAAGAATCGGCGGATGGCAAAGGCCCCGCTGTGGCCGAAAAATCAGCGGCTGCCCCGAATGCCGGAATTCCTGCCGATGACGCCACCAATGCCGAGCGTTGCGAACGCGCCGTGCTGAGCCGGGCTTTGCGGTCCGTAGAAAGCGAACAGGCAGCGAGCTCCGTTTCCACCGAGCAGAGCACCTCCGCTATGCCCCTGACTGCGGCTTTGGCAAATGCCGTGCCCGCCCAGGTGATGGCGCCCTGCACGAATGATTTTGCGCTCGGCCCACCGAGTTGTGCCCTTCCCGAATGCGGGTCCCCGCAATTGACGCCTCTACGGCTGTGATCCCCTCCTGTTTCCTCCCTACACCGGTGTTTAGTTGACCTTGGCTATTTGCCAGATGACGTCAACACGAACCTGTCCTACGACCACACTGCGTTGCCGTTGATGCCCCTGCCTTACAAGGCAGACCTTAGGTGGCGACCGCAGAGGCCCTCCGCATATATACCCCTGAAGGATTGGTTATGGGACGAGCCTGGACTCTCCTGGTCATGCTGGTGTTTTGCTGTCTGCTGGTAAGCGCACAGCATGCTCCGCATTGGCGGGAATTCATCAAGGAACTGGCTGCAAACAGCCCGACGTTGGAGGCAGCGCAGAAAACGCTGGAAGCGTCGCGACAACGGGCTCCGCAAGCGGGCAGCCTGCCAGACCCGATGGTGGGAATCCGTTCGCAGAGCATGCCGAGCCCGCTTCCTTTCCACGGAGTCGGACGGGAAATGATGGCGACTGCGGGCCTGATGGTGTCGCAGCAGTTCCCTGCCCGGGGCGTGCGCAAGCTGCGCTATCAGGTCGCGCAGACCGAAGCCGTTGCAGAACGGCAGAACTACGAACAGGTTTGGAACTCCCTGGTGGGCGAGCTACAACGCGCCTGGCTGGACCTTCGGTATTCGTGGGAAGCCTCGGACCTGCTGGATGAAAACCAGCGGCTACTGGAAGAAATGTTGCGCACAGCGGAAGCAAGATATGCCGTGGGCGAAGCGAAGCAGCAGGAGTTGTTGCGGGCGCAGACACAAATCAGCCTGCTGGCCGTGAAGCGGGAAGGCCTGCTGCAAATGCGTAGGGTGGCTGAGGCCCGTCTGAATGCGCTGCTGGCGCGGGACCCGATGACGCCCTATGAACGGCCCGCCGCCGCATTGGCTGTGGCATTACCCGAATCACCGTTGGAGCTGATGCGTGCGTTTGAGGATCACTCCCCCATGTTGCAGGCAGCCGAAGCACGGATTCAGGCGCGCAACCTGGCCGTGAACCTGGCTCGGAAGAGCTACCAACCGGAAACGCGGATTTCGGGCGGCTACATGAACCGGGGCGGGATGGCTCCGATGTGGGAACTTGGCGTGGAATTCAGCGTGCCAGCGTGGTTCCGCACGAAACAGCGTCCGGAAGTGGCGGAACGCAGCATGGAGCTGGCAGCGGCCCGCAAGGAATACGAGGCGACGCTACATCAATTGGGCTTCGAGATCCGCGAGCAATTCGAGATGGCCAAGAGCGCCGAACGGCTGATGAAGATCTATGACGACACGCTGATCCCCCAGGCGAAGCTGCAATTTGAATCAGCCAGCGCAAGTTACGAAACCGGATCGGGCGAGTTCGTCAGCCTGTTTGACGGGCTGATGGCGATGGTGGAGTATCGCATGGCGCAGTTGGAAGAGCGTCGGAATTTGGAACTGGCTGTAAGCCGCATGGATGAGATCACGGGCAAGGAGATGCTGCCATGAGCAAGGTGCTGACAGGAGTAGTGGTAAGCATGGCGCTGGCCGTGGGGCTGGTAGGTGGCTATGGCTATGGACGCTGGTATGGCGTCGAGGGCGACGCAGCAAGTGGCGGCGATGGCGCGGGCCTGCACAACGGACGCAAGGTGCTGTATTGGGTGGACCCGATGCACCCTTGGTACAAGAGCGACAAGCCGGGTATTGCTCCGGATTGCAATATGCCCTTGGAACCGGTGTACGCCGATGAAGCTGGCGCCAGTGGTGCTGGAGATAACGAGGCCGAAAAGGGGAAGATCCTCTACTACACCGACCCTGAAGATAAGGAGTATCGCGCGGATGCTCCAGGACTGAATCCGGAAACTGGCAATGATCTGGTTCCGGTCTATGCGAACGACCCGGCGAATATGGCTCCGGGGACCGTGCAGATCGACGCGCGCAAGCAGCAGTTGATCGGCGTGCAGTTCGCCAAGCCGGAAATGAGCAGCGCACACGAGAGCATTCGCAGTTCGGGAACCGTGGTGTTGGATGAGCGTCGCGTATCGCGCGTGAACCCGAAAGTCAGCGGTTGGATCGACAAGGTGTTTGTCGATTTCACCGGAGATCTGGTGAAGCGCGGGCAGCCACTATTGACGATCTACAGCCCGGAATTGCTGGCTGGCCAGCAGGAGTATCTGGTGGCGTTGCGTGCGGCAGAGGCTTTGGCCAAGAGTTCCGTGCCCGGCGTGAAGGATCGGCAGCAGGCCATGGTGCGCGCGGCACGGCAACGGTTGCAGTTGCTCGATCTGGATGAGAAACAGATTGCGGAGTTAGAAAGAACCCGAGAGCCCCAGAAGCATGTGACGGTCTACGCCCCGGCCACGGGCTTTGTGATGGAACGCAATGCATTTCCCAGCCAGAGGGTGACTCCGGAAATGAGCCTTTACACCGTGGCGGACTTGAGCCGCGTCTGGGTAATGGCCGATGTCTTTGAATACCAGATGGCTACGCTGCGCCAGGGTATGCCCGTGTCTTTGCGCTTCCCTTACGACGAAGGGAAAAGCTTCCAGGGCAAGGTGGCCTATGTGCAGCCCGGGCTGGAGGCAGCGACACGAACGTTGCAGGCGCGGATTGAGGTATCGAACGCAGGGCTGCGGCTGAGGCCCGGCATGTATCTGGACGTGCTGTTCAATCAGCACCACGAAGCGGCGCTGACGATTCCGGCGAGCGCGGTGCTCGATACGGGAACGCGGCAGACGGTGTTTGTGCATCGAGGGAATGGATACATGGAGCCGCGCGTGATTCAGGTGGGTCGCCGCTTTGAAGATCGCATCGAAGTGCTGGGGGGCATTGGAGCGGATGACGAAATTGTCGTGTCCGGAAACTTCTTGATCGATAGTGAGAGCCAGTTGCAGACGGGACCACGAGAGTTGGGAGGATCGTCCACCAAACCACCTGCAGTTCCAGCTTCGAAACCCGCAACTTCGCAACCCGCAATGGGCGGGCACGAGCACCATAGGCACTAAGCGGAGAACCAAAGACATGATCAATCGCATCATCGAGTTTTCCGCAAACAACCGTCTGCTGGTCTTCGCCTTTGTGGTGGCGGCCATGGTGTTGGGTTGGTGGAGCATGCAGCGTATTCCGCTGGATGCGATCCCCGACCTCTCCGATACCCAGGTGATTGTGCTGTCGCGTTGGGAACGGTCACCGGACATCATCGAAGATCAGGTGACCTACCCACTAGTGGCTGCCATGCTGAGCGCGCCGGGTGTGAAGACGGTTCGCGGCGTGTCAGACTTTGGCTACTCGTATGTCTACGTGATCTTCGAAGAGGGCACGGACATCTATTGGGCGCGGTCACGCACGCTGGAATATCTTTCCTCTGTTCAGCCGCGACTACCGCAGGGTGTGCAAACGGAGATCGGCCCGGATGCCAGCGGCGTGGGTTGGGTGTATCAATATGCGCTGATTGACCGCAGTGGCAGGAATAATCTGGCCGAACTGCGCAGCGTGCAGGACTGGTATTTGCGCTATCAGTTGGAGTCGATTCCCGGCGTGGCGCAGGTGGCCCCGGTTGGCGGCTTCGTACAGCAATACCAGATTCAGCTAGACCCGAACCGTTTGCAGGCCTACGGGATTTCCATGACCACGGTGCTCGAACGCGTGCGGGCTTCGAACGAAGACGTGGGTGGGCGACTTCTGGAGGCTTCGGGCGCCGAATATATGGTGCGCGGGTTGGGTTATGTGAAGTCGCTGGATGACCTGCGATCCATTCCTTTGAAGACAGGCCCAGCGGGGACTTCGGTCCGCGTGGGCGACGTGGCCGCGGTGACACTCGGTCCGGATATGCGCCGGGGCATTGCTGATTGGAACGGTGAAGGCGAGGTGGTCAGTGGCATTGTGGTGATGCGGCAGGGTGAAAATGCGGTCGCCGTGATTGATGCCGTGAAGAAGAAGTTAGAGGAACTGAAGCCGGGGCTGCCTGCAGGCGTAGAGATCGTGTCCGGCTATGACCGGTCAGAACTGATCGAGCGATCCATCGACACCTTGAACCACACCATTGTGGAGGAACTGATTGTTGTCTCCGTAGTGATTCTGATTTTCCTGTGGCATGTGCCCAGCGCTCTGATTCCCATTCTGACGATTCCAGCGGCGATTCTGATCAGCTTCATTCCCATGCACCAGATGGGGGTAAGCGCAAACATCATGTCGCTGGGCGGCATCGCCATCGCCATCGGCGCGATGGTGGACGCGGCCATCGTGGTGGTGGAACAGACCCACAAGAAGTTGGAAGAGTGGGAGCGCGGCGGTCGCAAGGAGAACTACCGCGACGTGGTGATTGGCGCCGTAAAGGAAGTGGGCGGCCCTAGCTTCTTTGCCCTGCTGGTAATTGCGGTTTCTTTTCTGCCGGTGCTGGCGCTGGAAGATCAGGAAGGCAAACTCTTCAGCCCGCTTGCTTATACGAAAAACCTTTCGATGATTGTGGCGGCAGTGCTGGCGATTACGCTGGACCCTGCGCTCCGGCTGACCTTCACGCACATGAAGAATTTCTCCTTCCGGCCACGTTGGCTGGCCAGGGCCGCCAATGCGGTGCTGGTCGGGAAAATTCACTCGGAAGACAAACATCCCATCAGCCGAGTGCTGATACGGATCTACGAACCCGTGGCGCGGTGGACACTGCGGCATGCCTGGTTAGTCATCGGCATTACGGTGTTGGCAATGCTGGTGACGATTCCGGTTTACCGCAAGCTGGGGTCGGAATTCATGCCTCCGCTGGACGAAGGCACACTGCTTTATATGCCGACGACTCTACCTGGTATTTCGGTCGCCGAGGCTGGCCGGCTGTTGCAGGTGACGGATAAGATCATTGCGGACTTCCCGGAAGTGAAGAGCGTGCTGGGAAAAGCTGGCCGCGCCGAGACGGCTACGGATCCGGCGCCGCTGTCTATGTTCGAAACCGTGGTGGTGCTGAAACCGCACAGTGAATGGCGCCGCAAGGGGACCTGGTACGACGATTGGGCTCCGCAATGGATGCGCCCCGTGTTCGAACGCATCACACCCAGCCACATCTCGCAGGAAGATCTGATCAACGAAATGAACGCGGCATTGCGGTTGCCCGGTCTTTCGAATTCCTGGACCATGCCGGTGCGGGGACGCATTGACATGCTGACCACGGGCATACGGACTCCGGTTGGGCTGAAGATTGCCGGCGCGGATGTGTTGGAAATCGACCGCCTGGGGGCGCTGGTGGAGCGTATCCTGCCCCAGGTGGCCGGAACCCGGAGCGTCTTCGCCGAGCGAACCAGTGGCGGATATTTTCTCGATTTCGACTGGAAACGCGACGAACTAGCTCGTTACGGCCTGAGTATCGCGGATGCGCAGATAGCCGTGACCAACGCTATCGGAGGGGAAAACCTTTCGACCACGGTTGAGGGCCGAGCACGATATCCAATTCAGGTTCGCTATGCCCGGGACTTCCGCTCCACCATTCCGGCGCTGGAGAGAGTGCTGATCCCGTTAGGCGAAGGGATGGACGCAGCGCGACAGGTGCCGTTGGGGCAGTTGGCTCGGATTCAGATGAAGACTGGCCCGAGCATGCTGCGGAACGAGAACGGGTTACTGACCGGGTATGTTTTCGTGGACATCACGAACCGGGATGTGGGCAGCTATCTGGAGGAAGCCCGTCCGCTGTTGCAAAAAGAGTTGCAGGTTCCGCCGGGATACACCCTTTCCTGGAGCGGGCAATACGAATCTCTGGAACGGGTGAAGGAGAAGCTGTGGCTGGTGGTGCCGATCACGCTTTTCCTGATCTACCTGTTGCTCTATATCAATACGAAATCGAACGCCAAGACGGCGATCATCCTCTTGGCGGTGCCGTTTTCGTCGATCGGCGCGATTTGGCTGCTGTGGCTGCTGGGCTACAACATGTCCATCGGCGTATGGGTGGGACTGATCGCCCTGTTGGGGGTAGACGCCGAAACCGCCGTATTCATGCTGCTGTACCTGGACCTTTCTTACGAAGAAGCCAAACAGCAGGGGCGTTTACGATCTGCGGAGGAGCTGCGCGAGGCAGTGGTGCATGGCGCGGTGAAACGCGTCCGTCCGAAGTTGATGACCGTGGCGACAATGTTCGTCGGCCTGTTGCCGATTCTGTGGTCCACCGGCACAGGGAGCGATGTGATGAAGCGGATTGCCGCCCCCATGGTGGGCGGCATCGCTACCTCATTTCTATTGGAATTGCTGGTATATCCGGCAATTTACGAACTGTGGAAATGGCATTCCGAGGTGAAACCCAACCTGCGGATGCAGCGAGAGGTGATTGAATGATGCGTACGAAGACGCGATTTTCCCTATTTTTCAATGGCTTGGCGCTTACTGCCACATTTGTGACTTTCACCCTGGCTCCAACTGCGACGGGACAGGAAGGCGCGCCGGACGATCTGCCCCGAGGCGTAAGTGCGCAACACGAACGTAGCCTTTGGAAGAACCAGAGTGGTCGACTTTCCGTGCTGCCGGAAGGGCTGCGTTTCAAGATCAGCGAGTCCAAGAAAAAGGAGACTCCCGGTGTCATCGATCTCGTATGGAACGACATCCAGCAGCTGATTTTGGAAGAGAATGTCGTCTCCATCGTGACCTACCAGGACCAACGATGGCAGTTGGGTCGTGACCGTCACTATCGATTTCGTCTGGCAGAGAGTGGCTTAGCAGGGGCTGAGCTGGAATCGATGCTACGGGATCGGTTGGGGTACCGTCTGGTTTTGGCCACGAAGGGCAATGAAGAGGTCGCTCGCTGGCAGATCGCCGCGAAACTGCGTGGATTTCCGTCTGGAACTGAAGGAGAGTTAATTTTCACTGAAAATGAACTCCAATTTGTTACCGAAAAAACGGAAAAAGCACGACGTTGGCCGCTGTCTCAGATTAGTACTATCGCTCGCGTGAGCGCCATGGAGTTACTCGTGGCCGCTCCCGAACGCGCGGTGTCGGATGAAGGGAATCAGCGGTCTTTCTATTTTCAGCTTAAGCAACCACTTACGCAAAAGCAGTTTCAAGAGCTTTGGAGACAAACCGAAGAGGCACATGGACTGCGGTTGCGCTTGATGGAATGAGCATCGACGATTTTTGGGATTTCAAAACAAGGGAGAGCATTTTTATGCGTAGATCTGGATTCTTCTCTTTTCTTCTAGGGGCAGCGCTTCTGCTTGGGACGAGCGGGCTCGCCCCTGTCTTGCAGGCGAACTCCGCTACACAGCAGAAACAACAGACCTTTACCGGCGTCATCACCGACACCATGTGCGGTGGCGACCACGCACACATGGGCATTAACCCAGACCCGAAGTGTGTTCGGGAGTGCGTACGCTCTTCCAAGGGGAAGTTTAAATATGCGCTCTGGGACGGAAAGAAGATGTACGTACTGAGTAACCAAGAGACTCCGGAGGAATTTGCCGGTCAAAAGGTCGAGGTAAAAGGCACACTATACGAGAAAACGGGGATCATCAAAGTGGACTCCGTAAGAAAACTCTAACAACAGAAAAAGTGTACTGATCGAAACTTTGCCATGCCAGCGAGAGTTCAAAGACCTCTCGCTGGCACAAGGGACACAGGGTTGGTTACAGGCAAGAAATATTTCAAACAGGAATTATTGTTAATTTTTATTAACCTTTTGAAAGTGTATGTAATTCCATAGAGTGAAGATTTCCAGTTAACAGGCGTGGATTCAATGGGTTGGGCAGGAGATTACGGAATCTGGAATTCAGGTCAACAACGTGCTGCAACTCCTTGAATTTAGGGGTCTTGTAGGGGCAAAGGGTTGGCTCTATAGTCGATGGTGATGGGGGCGTCTCTATTCGCGCACGCGGGGTTGTCCTGTGGGCGTTAGGGGAGTGGAGATAAGTCAGGGCCACCGTGGTCCACCCCCTGATCATTCGACACGAAAGAGGATCTCAACCGTGAAAGCAATCTCCAGACTTTCCATTTGCCTGATGCTGGTCCTCAGCATCTTTACGGCAATCGGAAATGCTCAGGTGCTGTACGGAACTCTTACCGGTAATGTGACCGACGCGACAGGATCTGTCGTTCCGGGCGCACAGGTCGTAGCGAAAAATACGCAGACCGGTATTCAGTCCACCACCGAGAGCAACGCAGCAGGCAATTACACGTTCAACAACATTCAGCCCGGAATTTATACCGTAACCGCAACAGCGCAGGGATTCCGGACCGTTTCGTTTGAGGGTGTCACGATCATTCTCAATTCTGTCCGCCGACAGAATTTCGAGCTCCAGATCGGTCAGGTAACTGAACAACTGACCGTGGAAGCCTCGGCAGTGACCCTGCAGACCGAAAAGACGGACGTCAGCGCCAGCTTGAGCTCGCAGGAAATGACAAACCTGCCGCTGCCGGCATTTCGTAACTTCCAGAGCCTTTTGGATCTCGTCCCCGGCACCAGCCCGGCCGCGTTCCAGAACTCGGTTACGGATTCCCCCGCACGGTCCATGACGACGAACGTGAACGGTACCGCGCGCAACATGAACACCATGCGTGTTGATGGCGCCGTGAACGTGTTCGTTTGGCTGCCGCACCACGCCGCCTACATTCCTCCGGCCGAAACCGTGGAAACAGTGAACATTTCCACGAACAACTTCGACGCCGAGCAGGGTATGGCCGGTGGAGCCGCTGTCACGGTTGGAACCAAGAGCGGAACGAATGAGTTCCACGGCGTTGCGTTCCACTACCACGACAACCAGCACCTCTTCGCCCGCAACTACTTCCTACAGCCGACCCAGAACAAGCCGCTCACTATCAACAACATCTACGGTGGCACCTTCGGCGGTCCGATCATCAAGAACAAGTGGTTCTTCTTCGGTGGTTACGAAGCCAACCGTCAGCGTCTTGGCGGCAACCTGCTCGCCACTGTGGCTACTCCGGAATTCCGTCAGGGTAACTTCTCTGGCATCGCCGGAACCAACATTGCCACGACCATCTATGACCCTGCCACCGGCAACACCGATGGATCGGGCCGGACGCAGTTTGCGAACAATATCATCCCCACCGCCCGCATTTCTTCCATCTCGGCCGCAGCACAGGCTCTGGTGCCCGGCGCGAACCTTGGCGGATTTGCAAACAACTTCACGGCAGCGGGCAACCGCAAATTTGATCGTCACAACTATGACATCAAGAGCGATTACAACGTGAACGAATCCTGGCGCCTTTGGGGCAAATACAGCCAGATGAACGCGTTGGTCACCGCCCGTCCCGCCTTCGGCGCTGGCATTGGACCCGGTATCGCGGGCGACCCTGGCACTGGTGACACCAAAGTGCAGTTGGTGACCGTCGGCACCACCGGCAGCATCACCCCGACCATGCTCTTCGACGCCAACTTTGGCTGGACTGGCATGGACCAAGCTGTGACCGCGATTGACCAAGGTCAGGACGTTGGTAAGGCTCTGGGTATCCCCGGCACCAACGATCAGCACGGAAGCGATGTCCGCTACAGCGGCACCCCTGCTTTCAACGTGAACAGCTTCACTTCCTGGGGCCTCACCGGCACCTGGATGCCGATGTGGCGCAATGACCACAGCTTCGCCGCAAACTCCAACCTCGGTTGGACCAAAGGCAGCCACAACATCCGTATCGGTATGGATATTGTGAAGTTCCACTTGAACCACTGGCAGCCCGAACAGGCTAACCCCCGTGGTTCTTTCGACTTTGCTCAGGCTCTGACAGCAACGCGTACGGCTACGGGCGGCGTCTCTGCAACCACCCTCGCTAACTCCTATGCCGGCTACCTGCTCGGCATCCAGAGCAGCAACAGCAAGAGCTTGCAGTACGAAGAATTGCGCGGCCGTGAATGGCAGACCGGTTTCTACATCCGTGACAGCTGGCAGGTGAACAACCGCCTGACGGCGACCATGGGTCTGCGCTATGAGTTCTATCCGCTGATCAACCGTGGTGAACTCGGCATCGAATACTACGACCCGGCCACGAACCTGATGGAACGCGGTGGCGTCGGCAACGTTCCCAAGAACGCTGGCATCTCCGTCAGCAAGAAGCTCTTTGCTCCTCGCCTCGGCCTTGCCTACAAGGTAACCGACAAAACCGTTGTCCGCGCAGGCTACGGTATCACCTACAACCCGATTCCGCTCTCCCGTCCGTTGCGTGGCTTCTATCCCTATGCCATTGCGCAGACCATTCCCGCCCAGAACCCGGTGCTCGGCAACGGCTTGACCCTCGCCAACGGCATTCCGACGTTCGATGGTCCTCCTCGGGACCAGGGTGTGATTGAGGTGCCTCTGAACGTGCAGGTTCGTAACGTTTGGGCGCCGGAAGGCAGCCGTGAACTGACTCGTGGTTACATCCAGAGCTGGAACTTCATGATCGAACGCGAAATGAAGAGCGGCCTGGTTGCCCAGGTCGGTTATGTCGGCACCAAGACCGTCCACTCCTTCCTGGATTGGGAAGCACGCTGGTCCAAGCCCGGCGAGGGTGTTAATGGTTCTGAGCTGTTCAAGCAGTTTGGCCGCAACGCCTCCACGCTGCTGTGGAACGGCTGGGGCGATACCCAGTACCACGCGCTGCAGGCCTCTTTGAATGGTCAGGTTGCCCGTGGCGCCATCATCCGCGCCAGCTACACCTGGTCCAAGGCCATGAACCTGGCTGACGATGATGGTTGGCAAGGTGTGAGCTGGAACGATCCCAGCATGATTGCCCGTAACTGGGCGATGGCTGGTTTTGACCGTACGCACAACTTCCAGATCGGTGGATCTTGGGAACTGCCCTTCGGCAAGGGCCAAGCCTACCTGCAGGAAGGCTTCGCTTCCGTCCTTGCTGGTGGTTGGCATTTGAACGGTTTGCTCTCTGTTTATAGTGGCACTCCAATGACGATTGGCGCTTCCGCCGACTCATTGAACGCAGCTGCCGGTTTGCAGACAGCCGACCAGGTGAAGGACAACGTGGAGATCAGCAAGAACGTGGGCCGTGGCGAATTCTGGTTTGACCGGACCGCCTACCGGACCATCACGGATGCCCGTTACGGCAACACTGGACGTAACAGCCTGCGTGGTCCTGGCGCCTTCAACAACAGCTTGAGCGCCTTCCGCGACTTCGCCCTGAACGAACGCTTCACGCTGCAGTTCAAGGCCGAATCATTCAACTTCACCAATACCCCGGTCTTCGCGAACCCCTCGACGAACGTGAATGCTGCCGACTTCGGCACCATTTCTGCGACCCGCTCGAACACTGGTTCACCGACCGAACGCAACATCCGCTTCGGTCTGCGTCTGAGCTTCTAAGCTCTTCGCAGCAACCTAACCGAAAAGGGCCCGGACAGCAATGTCCGGGCCCTTTCTCATTTACCGCAGGCCCTTGCTGGCGCCGTCTGCGTATGTTGGTCGCTGTGTCGTAATACGGAAGGCAAACCACAGGCGCCAAGCGGGGCGACGATGGCCAAGGTTGGATTCAATTGGCGCTGATCTGTGCCTACCCCTCTGGCACAATCACCCGTCACATTGCCCGATGGCTCGGGCTTGTTAGGTAGCGGCCCGGACGCAGAGAAATATTGCCATACGGGCAACCACAATCCCACTTTGATGCAGTACCTCCCCGGGCAGGGTCTCTGTGCGTCTGGCCATCCTCTTTGCCACAGACGGCTATGCTTTGGGCACGGTTTTTCGGGACTTGGTGGCCTTAGCCGCGCAACGCCAGCTTCAGGATGCTGAGCGAATGCGCTGGGAAGTTGTGCACAAAGCCTCGGCCATCCAGCTTTATCTTTTCCTTCGAGATGACGGGCCGCACTTTCTTGTCGTCGCCGAAAGTGTGAGCGGTCTTGAAGTCCTGATGATTCAGGAACCAAAGCTCCGCATCCCCGCTCAAGCGGCCATCCACCTCGTCGATGCGCGTGATGATGTCTTTGGATTCGCTCTTGTTGAGCACATTCAGATAGACGACACCGGCCTCCGCGGAGTGCGTAGCTGACACGTCCAGGTACGGAATCGGCTCGCGCTCATCAATGGAATAGGTGGGAGACTGCACTAGCGCGTTCAGGGCCATGGTGTTTTTCTGTTTGGCGTATTCGGCCAAGGGGAAGAAGATTGTCTGCAGAAACAGCCCTTGCTCATTCGTAAAGATGGGGGCGATGACGTTTACTACCTGGGCCAAGTTTGCCATTTTGACGACGTTGGCGTGGCGGATGAAGGAATTCAGGAACATGCCCATGGCAAGAGCATCTTCAAAGTTATATTGCTCTTCCAGGCGGGTGCGGCCGATATCGAATTCCGTGGAGCCGCCACGAGCGCGATACCAGACGTTCCATTCGTCAAAAGCAATGTAGATAGGCCTGCGGCTGCGGCGCCCGCTTTGCGCAGCCTGAATCATCCCCTCCACCACCTCAATGCGGTAGTCCACATCCCGGGAGGCAGCCAGGAAACGTTCAAAGTTGTTTTGGGCGTTGCCGATGTAGGTGTGCAGCGAGATATAGTCAATATCCCCTTTCAGCCCCTCCAGCACCGCGCGATTCCAACCGATCCAATCTGCATTCCCTCCGAAATCGGAAGAACCGCTGGCGACAAGCAAGATCTGCTCGTCGGCACGACGCATTGCCTTGCCAGCCTCGCGGGCGAATTTCACGTAGTCGTCGGCGTTCTTGTGCCCCAGCTGCCAGGGGCCATCAATTTCATTACCCAACCCCCAGATTTTGACCTTCCACGGGTCTTCCCGTCCATTGCGTCGGCGAGCGTCAGCCCACGATGTTTTCCTGGGCTCATTGCAGTATTCCACCCACTCCCGCGCCTCGTTGACAGTACCCAAGCCCGCATTGATGCAGATGTAGGGATCGATAGCTAATTTTTCGCAATAACGAAGGAACTCGTCGGTACCGAATCGGTTGGAATCGAGGTCTCCCCAGGCTTGGTCTGGCCGGGTAGGCCGCTGCTCTTTGGGCCCGATGCCATCTTTCCAGTTATAGCCAGAGACGAAATTGCCACCAGGCCAGCGGAGCAGGGTGACCCCAAGGTCGCGGATCGCCTGCATCACATCTTTGCGGTAACTCTCACTATCTGAAAGGGAACTGCCCTCTTCATACAGTCCGCCATAGATGCAACGGCCCAGGTGTTCGGCGAAATTCCCGAAGACATGGGGATGTACGGCACCAATGGTGCGATCGAGGTCAAGCTTGATGCGCGCGGCCGGCGCAGGCTTGGCGACGGGGGCAGCAACCTGCCCAAAGGCCCCAGCGGCAAAGGCAGGAAGTCCCAGGGAAAGAGCGGAGAAGCCACGACGAGTGGTAGACATGCGGGAACACTCCGGTAGGCCGCAGGATGGACCGACGGCGTCTAGATGTCACTCTAGCGGCACAGGCCTCGACCACGGCCGCCGTGGAGGCGGACCAAAGGGCGCGGCACACACTGCTAGCGCTCCATGAAAATATCGCAATGTTCGGTGATCGTCAAACCGCGACGAGGAACAAGGCCACAAAGAAGGACGAAGAGATCGGAGCTAGTGGAACTTCAGGTAGGAGATAACTGGGGCGGGTGAACGAAAAAAACCCTCTGCTGCAATCAGTAGAATCGTGAGTTCTGAGTTGGCTAGAAATCCTTGTCCGGATCCCGCAAGCACGAAGACTACGCGAGACCAACTCAGCGGCTTCTACCAGTTGCACCAGAGGGCAGGTCAAAAGACGCTTTTCATCAATTCACTATGCCAGCGTAGCACGACTGGGACCAATTGGGGAAACGAATCTAACGCGTTGAAAATAGGATTGCATACGAGAAATGGAAGCATTCCAAAAGTGTGTCATCTGTGCACGGTGTGTCGCTGTGACACAATCGAGAGTAGATGCTTCGACGGGACATGCTTCCCCTGCTTGGGCTGGGTCTTCTGGGGGCCAGCGGGTGCTTACAGGCCCAGGAATCCTATGCGGTATTCCAGACAGCGCCACGCCTTCTGCTGAGCGAAGACCGGTTGCGCCTGCTCCGTCGGGAACACGAGCGCGGCACGGAACGTTGGAGACAACTGGAAACCCTTGTGCGCGGCGGAGCCCCTTTCCCGGAACCCGTATTTGCCTACGCGCTGGCTCACCTTGCCTCAGGCGACGAGAGTCTGGTGCGCAAAGCGTTAGACGCGGTAGGCCCTAAAACCAGCTCCCACGAGATCGCCATTTTAGTGGATTGGTGTGGGGAACACATCGGAGCGCCCGAGCTGGCCACGCTCGAAACAAAACTGAAACAAACTGTTACTCAGTACCCTGCGACGGATGCAAGCCCCGCAGCTGCCCGCAACGTTGCCTTCGCCGCAATTGCCCTCGCCGACAAGGAACCCGCTTTGAGCGCAAAGGGGCTCGGCTGGATCCACAAGGAATGGTGGCCGACAGTCCAGCAACGCATCGACCAGGGCGTGATGCCTTCCGCTCATCGGGATGCCCTGCCCTTCGTCGAACTGCTCTATGCCTTCCAGCGAGGCCTGCAACTGGATCTGCGGGAATCCGCCATCACCTTCTTCCGGGAATATCCGATATGGCACCTGTTGCGGCACTACCCGCCATCCTATGCCGGCGGCACGAATGACTATCGGGTGCCTGCGTTCAAAGGTGAGGGGGAGCCGAATCTGGACGACTGTGTGCGCAGTCGGGCTGCCGAACTGGCTATGGTTGCCCTGGACACCAACGCTACCGAAAGCCAGTATCTACAGGGGTGGCTGCTAAACCCCCGGTTTCGTATGCGCAACCCCATGGGGGCGGCCTATGAGTTTTTCTGGTGCAACCCCTACCAGCCCAGCCTCAGTTACTTCTATCTGCCGCTTTATCAACACTTGCCCCAGATGGGAAGCCTGTTGGTGCGATCGTCGTGGGAAGAGAATGCAGTATGGATCGGGCTGGTGGATGGGGACCTACAACTCTTCACGGAAACCGGTATTCAGATTCTGAAGCATGGCCCTGAGACTCGCGCCTTTCAGGTGGGTCCATCCGCGATCATCTTGCAAGGAACCACGGATACAGGCAGAGCTTGGTCCGCCGCTGAATTCCCGGAATGCCAACGGGTCTTCTGGCTTGGATTGAAGCCATCGTCGCTCTATGAAGTAGAGATTGATGGAGAGGAATTGACTGAAATCGAAAGCGGGCCGGATGGCATTGTGGCGCTGAACGTGGAAGCCAGAGGCGGGGGACACGTCTACTTGCGGCCTAGCGCCATCTAGTCTAGAGGCACCGACGACTCGACGCAGAAGGGCATCGTGGGCTGGTAAGGCAGGATAACGGAGCGGCCTAGATCCATGAACCAAATTGCAGCTACGGACTGGCGTCCCCGCCACCGGGGACTTAAGACCACAATCCAAAACGAGGAGCCGGGACACACGTGGGACGTGGCCTGAACTGGACCTTGTTCCCTCACCCTCAGCCGCTGAACCGCTTGTCTAGGCCGTATCCACCCTTGCTGCATTCAAGATGCGCCGCGCCCGGGATGGGATGAAGAGACCGCAGGTACAATCTTCCTGCAACTCCACGATGGCATCCTCGACAGATTGGGATCCGGTCTGGATACGTTCGATTACTTCTTGCGCGCGCTCCTCGGAAATCAATCCGTGATTGCACATACCACGCAAGCGCTGAGCATGTGCATTGGAATCCAAAGCGCGCGCAGAGCTGATTGCGTCGCCACTTTGCGGCTTCGTCCTCTGCGCCATAAGATCAAGTCCTCTCCCAGTGAGAACGCTTGTAGCATACGAATTTCGGCATTCATTTGCAAGAGTTTCGGGACGCTTACGCGTTCCCTTCGCTCTTCGCCAACGTAGACGCACCGAGAGAGGCAGAACGTCCTTGTTTCGTACGCAATGATTTACACGATTTGGCTAGCCGCAGGCAAACTAGTCGGATCTTCAACCCTTGGCCGCATCGGAGCGATCTGGCGTAGGAAAGGTAATGGAGGCGACCAACTTACGGATTTGTGGAGCCAGCGGATCCAAAGGGAGGCCGGCAGCTCGTTCGCCATCACTGCCCAGAACCTGGAATCCACTGCCCAACTTGCGGATCGATATGTCGAAGATCGTCTCAAACAGAGAAGCTTGGCCTTCGATGACGAAGCCCGTGTCCCTGGATGGTCCGCAGCGAAAGGCCAACGAAGCGAAATGCTCCATCACCCGTCGAAACTCCCCAGCATCGGGCGAAGTAACCAGATTGATTCGTTCCTGCTTTGGTTCCGCCGTGGCGGAGCCATTCTCCTGCGGTGACACGCTAGGAATTGCCGGCGCCAATGTGACATAGGCCGAGATCATCTTAGACTCCTTATTAACCGTAGCGGACGATCATAAAGATACCGCCACGCCGTTCGCTGGCGCCGTCCGCTTCCTGATGCCGCCCGGCAAAAACACTGGTGCTACTACAACGTGTTATTGCTACAGGGTGCTGCTGCGATCACGCCCTGCCTCAAAGTACCCTGCTATCCCACGGCACGCTGTCGCACCACTACCGCGCATCGACACCGCCCGCCTAAATCAAGCTGCCAAGCGCCCGCTGACCACAGGTAACAAGACCCCAGTTCCGACGCCGGAAAGGGCTCTTCGGAAGTACATTCCCAGGAAGGAGGTCCAGAAAGAGAGATCCAGGAGCTGGATCCTGGATCTGCCGCGCCGCGAAACGACTTGGAAACATCGATTATTTTCGGGTGAACAGGGCACGACGACAGGACTTCTCCATATACATGCAAGGGAACCTTAGCCATGGGCAAAGTATCCAGCGGAAGCACGCTCGGAAGACCGGAAATACGAATGGTCACCAGTTCCAGGCTCCCGGTTCGGATACCTGGATTTGGCTTGAGTATAGGGCTGCTTCGAGGTTTCTCTAAAAAAACCGGCGCGACAAAGCACACAATTTACATGAGTATCGCAGACCAAATAAAGCTCACGTCCTCAGATTTCGACGTAATATGCTGCCTTAAATCAGCTCAACCAACGAGTGTTTTCGTGGCTTTCCCATGACAGAAATGGGATCGAAAAGGTCTGAGAATGAATAATTTGCGGAGAAAATCCGCTTTTCAAGGGGGTACTTCCGAGCCCATCGGACGCAACCTGTATACTGGGAAGTAATCCTTATCCGAGCCACCGGATTTTGTGAGCAATTCCATGCCGACAAACTATCTTGAACTTTATTTCCCGTTGCTCCTGCAGATCGCCATTGCCTTTGTGCTGGCTGCAGGACTGGTGGGTGCGTCGGCAGTTCTGGGCAAGAAGTTGCGGAACAAAGTGAAGGATACGCCTTACGAATGCGGCATCGACCCCACCGGCGACGCGCGGCAGCGCTTCAGCGTCAGGTTCTATCTGGTCGCTATGTTATTCATTCTATTTGATATTGAGGCGATCTTCCTATTCCCCTGGGTGGTGGTATACCGCACGCTCGGGTTTCTGACATTCTTCAGCATGCTCGTTTTCATCCTCCTGATCCTGACTGGCTTTTTCTATATCTGGAAGAAGGGCGCCCTGGACTGGGCCGCCTATGAGAAGCCCGAGTCGAGACTGTAGTGAGACGCTATGATTACTGAGGTCGCCGCAGCCCATCCCCTGGTGATTGCCCTCCGCCAGGAGAGTTCATCCTGGCTCCAAGGGGCCAAAGAGGAATTTGGAGAGCTGACCATTGAGATATCAGCGGATCGTGTTGCGCACGTGTGCCGATATCTGAAGGAAGAGAAGCACTTCGAACGAATTTCCACGGTTACCGCCGTGGATCTTTACCCCGCAGAACCGCGGTTTCAGGTTGTTTACCACCTCCATTCGATTTCCCGAAACATGCGTATCCGCGTGAAGGCAGCTGTAGGTGGGGAGTCCCCTACCATTGAAACCGTCACGGGTGTTTGGCCCGGCGCCGGATGGTATGAACGGGAAGCCTACGACCTTTTTGGCATCACGTTTCGCAATCACCCGGATCTGCGACGCATCATGATGCCGGACGACTGGGAAGGCCATCCTCTGCGCAGGGATTATCCGGTCCACGGACACCGCTACGACTACATGGAGCGGGGAGGGGAACAATCCTAATGAGCAGAGAAACGTTGGATTCCCCGGTTGCAACGGATCTGAAAGCCGTTCTGGAAACGCCGATCGACTCCCGTCCCAAACTGATGGTCCTGAACATGGGACCACAACACCCGTCCACGCACGGTGTGTTGCGTATCCTGCTGGAACTGGATGGCGAGCACGTCGTCACCGCAGTGCCCGATATTGGTTTCCTTCACACGGGCATCGAAAAGCAGTGTGAATCGAAGACTTACCAACAGATTGTGACGCTGACGGACCGGGTGGATTACCTGGCCAACATGTCGAACAATCTGGCCTATGTGCTGGCGGTTGAAAAGCTGTTGCAGTTGGAAATTCCGCCCCGCGCGCAGTGGATGCGTGTGATGTTGGTGGAATTGACCCGCCTGAACAGCCATTTGGTGTGGCTGGGCACACACGCGCTCGATATTGGCGCAATGACCATGTTCCTGTATTGCATGCGGGAACGGGAAGATTTGCTGCGCTTGTTCGAAATGTTCTCTGGGCAGCGGATGATGACCAGCTACCTGCGGGTAGGCGGCCTGGCAATGGACGCGCCGCGAGGCTGGGAAAAAGCAGTGGGTAAGTTCATGGAGACTTTCCCGAGCCGCGTGGACGAATACGAAGATCTGCTGAAGCAAAACCCGATCTGGGTTAACCGTACTAAAGACGTTGGCTTTCTGGACGTCACGGAGATGATCGAGCTCGGCATCACGGGCCCGATGTTGCGCGCGGCTGGCATCGCAACGGACGCACGCAAAGATGCGCCGTATTCGAGCTATGAGCTCTTCGACTTCAATGTCCCCACGGCGACTGAGAACGATGTGTATGCCCGCTACCGGGTGCGCATTGAAGAAATGCGCGAAAGCATCAAGATCATTAATCAGGCACGAGCGGGCATGCCCGGTGGCGCCTATCAGGCCGATGCGCCCAAGGTAGTATTGCCCCAGCGGGAGAAGATGAAGACGCAGATGGAAGCGCTCATCTACCACTTCAAGATTGTGACGGAAGGTTTCCGCGTACCCGAGGGCGAAGTCTATCAGGTGATTGAATCGCCACGTGGAGAACTAGGCTATTACGTGGTCAGCGATGGCACGTCCAAGCCCCTGCGCGTGCATATGCGCACACCGAGCTTTGGCAATCTACAAGCCCTGGGACGGATGGTAGAAGGCAAATTGATCTCGGACGTCATCGCCATACTGGGCAGTATGGACTTTGTTTTGGGCGATGTGGACCGCTAGTCCGGCAGCATTCGCCGATAGCGGACAAGCGTCGTCCGCGAGGTGGCCAGCATGGGGTTGCTGGCAATGAAGGAGCAGGCATGACTCTTCCCCCCGAACTGGAAGCGAAGTTTTCGGAGATTCTCGGAAAGTACCCGCCACAGCACAAGCGGTCGGCTCTGGTTCCTCTATTGCTGTACAGCCAGGATTACCTGGGCAAGATCACACAGGAACTGGTGCACGAAGTCGCCAAACGCACGGGCGTTTTCCCAGTGCAGGTGGAAGAGGTCATCACCTATTATTCGATGCTGCACTCCCCCAAACCCATGGGGAAGTATCACGTGCAGGTCTGCACTAATGTCAGCTGCCAGCTTACCGGCGGCATGGAGCTTTATGACCATGCCTGCAAGAAGCTCGGCCTTGGACACAAGGAAGTTTCCAGTGATGGAGTGATTTCCTTGGAAGAAGTGGAGTGCATCGGCGCTTGCAGTTGGGCCCCGGCCATTCAGATCAATTACGATTTCCATCACAATGTAACCCCCGAAAAGCTGGATGAGCTTCTCGACAACCTGCGGAAGGTGCAATAGCGGAGACGGCCATGCTCTATAACGAACCCAGCCCGCATGAAGTCAAAGTACTGACACAGCGCTTTGGTCTACCGAATTCCACGACCGTCGACACCTACGTCGCCAATGAGGGCTTTCAGGCCTTCATGAAGGCGGCATCGATGACCCCCGAGGCAATTGTCGACGAGATCAAGAAATCCAACCTTCGCGGACGCGGTGGCGCGGGATTCCCCACGGGTATGAAGTGGAGTTTTGTACCCCGCAACAACCCAAAGCCCAAGTATGTGGTGGTCAACGCAGACGAGAGCGAACCCGGCACCTGCAAAGATCGTCCGTTGATGGAAAACGATCCGCTGCAGCTGATCGAAGGCATGATGATCGCGGGTCTGGTTGTGGATTCACACTGTGGCTATATCTACATCCGCGGCGAGTATCGCTATCTGATCGACATCATGGACCGCGCCATTGAAGATGCCTATGCCAAAGGATGGCTGGGCAAGAACATCCAGGGCACGGGATTTGATTTCGATGTCTACACGCACACCGGCGCTGGCGCTTATGAGTGCGGCGAAGAATCCGCGTTGCTGGAATCCTTGGAAGGCAAGCGAGGCGTACCGCGTATTCGTCCTCCCTTCCCCGCAGTTGCGGGTTTGTGGCGCTGCCCGACGGTTCTGAACAATGTGGAAACCTATTGCGCCGTGCCTTCCATTCTGCGGATGGGCGGCGAAGCCTGGGCCAATCTTGGCACCCCGCGCAACGGCGGCACCAAGCTCTTCTGCATTTCCGGCCATGTGAACAAACCTGGCGTCTATGAACTGCCCATGGGCTTCAATCTGATTCGGATGATTGAAGACGTTGCGGGTGGCATGCGCGGTGGACGCAAGCTGAAAGCGGTGATCCCGGGTGGTTCTTCCTGCCCTATTTTGCGGGCCGACGAGTGCGATATCCCGATGGATTTCGACTCGCTGAAGAACGCGCGCAGCATGCTGGGCAGCGGCGGCGTGATGGTGATGGACGAGACCACCGACATGGTGCAGATCGCCCTGCGCATCATGCGCTTCTATCAGCACGAAAGCTGCGGTTGGTGCATCCCTTGCCGGGAAGGCACGCTGTGGCTGAAGAAGATTCTGACCCGTGTTTCCGACGGTATGGGTCAAAACAACGATCCGGCCCTGATCCACGAATTGGCCAACAATATGCTCGGTCGCACCTTCTGCCCCCTGGGCGATGCGGCCGCAATGCCAACCATTGCTCTTGTGGAGAAATTCCGCGATGAGTTTGAAGCCTATGTCCGCCGCTCTCCCATGGCAGACCTGACGGCAACGGAAACCCCAGTTCCGGTGGGTGCATAATGGCAGATTTGCTAAAGCTGACAATTGATGGAATTCCTGTGGAGGCTGCTCCCGGGACCCTGCTGATCGATCTTACCCGGCGTATTGGCAAGGAAGTGCCGGCCTTTTGTTACTACGACGGCCTTTCCCAGGTAGCGGCTTGCCGCATGTGTCTGGTGGAAATCGACGGCATGCCCAAGTTGATGACGGCATGCACACAGCCCGTTAGCGAAGGCATGGTGGTTCGTACAGAGACCCCGACGCTGACAAAGGCCCGCAAAGGTACGCTCGAGTTCCTGCTGACCAATCACCCGCTCGATTGCCCGGTTTGCGACAAGGGCGGCGAGTGCGAACTGCAGGACATGGTGTTCCGCTATGGCGCATCGGAAAGCCGCTACGTCGAGATCAAACATCATCACGACGAGCAGCAGTGGTCGCCCATCGTGTACTTTGATCCGGCTCGCTGTATTCTCTGCTATCGCTGTGTACGTGTTTGCAGCGAAGGCATGGGTGTACACGCCCTAGGCGTGGTGCAGCGCGGCGCTTATGCGGAGATTGCCCCGAACGTCGGCGACCATCTGAACTGCGATGAATGCGGCATGTGTATCGACATCTGCCCGGTGGGCGCGCTGACAAGTGATACCTATCGCTACCAGACCCGGCCCTGGGAGATGGACCACGTCGCGACGATTTGTACCCATTGTTCCGGTGGCTGCAAAACCACCCTGGGTGTGCGCAACGACGAGATTCTTCGCGCCAACAATAGGGACCGTTCCGGCATCAATGGTGAGTTCCTTTGCGTGAAAGCCCGTTTTGCTTTTGATTTCAACGAGAGCACCGAGCGCCTGACCACGCCGCTGATTCGCAAGAATGGCAAGCTGGAGCCAGCGTCCTGGTCCGAAGCGCTGAAATTCGCGGCTTCCAAGCTGAAACAGACCAGAGATTCCGGCGGCGAAATCGGCGTTGTGGGTTCCACACGGAATACCAACGAAGAAAACTACTATCTGCAGAAGTTTGCCCGTCAGGTGCTGGGAACGAATTCTGTCGATCACCAGCAAAGCGGCGATGTGATTACGTTGCTGGATGCGCTGGCTGGTCGCAAGGACGCGCTGGCAACAGCGGATGACCTCTATCAATCGAAGGCCGTTCTGGTGATCGGTACCGATTTGGCGCAGCAGCACCCACTGATCCACTGGCAAATTCGCGCAAACTGGCGGCATCATGCCGCGCGGACCTACACCATTTCGCAGGGTCCGGTGCGTGAAGACCAGCACAGCGTGGCGGCGCTGCAAACCGACCCGGGACAGGAACTGCAAGCGCTTCCGCAATTGCGGGATCAGTTGGCGGCCGAACCGGAACTGGTGATTGTCTTTGGCGATACCGTAAAGGGCGCGGGCATCCGCGAACTGGTGGCTTTCGGAGATTCCCTCGGCATTCCCGTAAAGTACGTCAGCCTGGTGGATTACGTGAATTCGCGTGGCGCGCTTGATATGGGCGTTACTCCGTTCTTCCAGCCGGGCTATCAATCCGCCGCAAATGCTGGTTTGAAGGGCGGCAAGACGCTGCCACAGATTTTGGATAGCGGCTCCCTGAACCTGCTTTGGGTAGTGAACGCAGATCCTCTGGAACAACGCACCCTGGCAAGCGAAGAAGCCTTCGTGATTGTGCAGGATCTCTTCCTGACCGAGACCGCCAAACGCGCGGATGTTGTGTTCCCTTCAGCATCGTTGTATGAGAAGCAGGGCACGGTAACCAACGTCTTTGGACAAGTGCAGCGCCTGCAGCGCGCCGCGCAGACCATGGGCGCGAAGCCGGACCTGGAAATCATTGGCCTTCTGGCGAAGGAACTGGGAGCGGCTCCGCAGATGGGCCCCTGGATGGCCGACAAGGTCTTCGCGGAAATCCGCGAAACGGTGGCTGGTTATAATATCCCTTTGCCTGTTATCGCCACGGGCGGCGCAGCGCAAACCCAGGCTCCGGCAGAGGCGCTTGGCGTGGCGAACGATCCGTCTCTGGTTCGCTCCGCACAGAACACACTATTCACCTCGGGTACGCTGGGCAAGTACTCCAGGAAACTCGACAGCTTACTTGAATCACCTGGAGCTCTCTACCAGGACATGGGGGCTCTGGAACTGACATCGCAGTAGAACGCGCGAAAGGAATAGCGCCACTCGATCGATAGCGTAGGCAGATCCTCAGCATTGGCAGATCCATGGACTTTTTTCTCCTCACCCTTGTGAAAGCCGCGATCATCGCGCTTATCTTTTTGACGACGCTTGCGTATCTGCAGCTTCTGGAACGGAAGCTGTTGGCACACATCCAGCGTCGGCCTGGCCCATATCGGGTGGGGCCCCATGGTCTCTTACAGCCGCTGGCAGACGTCATCAAGCTGATGACGAAGGAAGACTTGGTTCCTCCTTACGTCAACCGCACCTATTACGTTCTGGCCCCCTTCCTGGCTGTCTTTCTGGCGCTGATTCCGATCTGTCTTATTCCCTTCGGTCCCCAGGTGGAAATCTTCGGCATTCCCACGCTGATGCAGTTGACCGACCTGCCTGTTGGCTTGGTGGCGCTTCTCGCCATCAGTTCCATTGGCGTCTATGGCATCGCACTCGGCGGCTGGGCGTCGAACAATAAGTATTCGCTGCTGGGTGCGCTGCGCAGTTCGGCACAGATGGTGAGCTACGAACTTCCCCTGACCATCGCCATCGCCACACCGCTGCTTTTGGCAAACTCGCTGAGTCTGCAGGAAATCACTCAGGCGCAAAGCGGGTTCTATTTCGGGTTTCTGCCGCGCTGGCATGTTTTCCAGATGCCTTGGCCCCAAGTCGTAACGTTCATCATCTTCGTCATTGCGGCTTTCGCCGAAACCAACCGCCTGCCCTTCGACATGCCGGAAGCGGAAAACGAACTGGTCGCTGGTTTCCACACGGAATACAGCAGCATGAAGTTCGCCGGCTTCTTCATGGCCGAATACGCCAACATCGTGACGATCTGCTCCCTGGGCACAGTGCTCTTTCTGGGCGGCTACAATCCGCTGTTTCCGCCGGAGTTGGGATCGAACTATGTACCCAGCCTGCTGTTTCTCTTCGGCGCTGCGGTCTTGTTCTTCCACGGCGCGCAGGCGCAACGCTGGCGCGATAAGATCACCTTTCCGCTTTTCGGCGTGGTGTTCCTGGGAATTACGGCTTTGTTCTTCATTCCCATGCTTTGGCCTTACCTGCTGCCAGTTTTCTGGTTTGCGCTGAAGGCAGGCATGATGATTTTCCTGTTCATCTGGGTTCGTGGCACACTGCCGCGCTTCCGTTACGACCAACTGATGTCCTTCGCGTGGAAGTTCCTGTTCCCGGTGGCCCTGCTGAACCTGATCATTACCAGTGGCCTTGTGGCGGCGGTGAGCTAATGGAACATTACAGATCCCCGGAGGTGCACTGACCATGGACGTCTTTCTGTTCTTTCTTTTCGCGGCTGTTGCCGTGGGTTGCGCCATCAACTTGATACTCCAGAAGCACCCCATTTCCAGCGCTATCTCCTTGATAGGCGTGATGGTTTCCATCGCGGTGTTGTACCTGTTGCTGGGCGCCGAGTTTATTGCCGCAGCGCAGGTGATTGTCTACGCTGGCGCCATCATGGTGCTGTTCGTCTTCGTCATCATGCTTCTGAATACAGGCGCTGAGGAAGATGGGCCGTCGAACGCGATGAGCAACTTCCTTGGTGTGCCCCTGATATTTGTGATGGTTGGTTTGGTGAGCTACGTGATGATGCAGATTGCGCCATCCGCACAGTTGGTAACCTTCGGATCGTTCACGGGCGGCAAAGCCGAAGACCTGGGCATACTGCTGTTCACCAAATATCTTTTACCCTTTGAAACGACCTCAGTTTTGATTCTGATCGCCATTCTGGGCGCCGTGGTGCTTGCCATGCGGGAGGTAGACGAATGATAGACCTAGCAGGCGGTGGGGTGCCAATTTCCTGGTATCTCATCCTGAGCGCCATTCTGTTCGGCATCGGCGCCACCGGATTTCTGATTCGCCGCAACATCATCGCCGTGTTCATGTGCATCGAGTTGATGCTGAACGCCGTGAACCTCTCCTTCGTCGCCTTTTCCTACATGTGGCGACAGGTGGACGGCCATATCTTCACGTTTTTCGTCATGGTGGTGGCTGCCGCTGAGGCTGCAGTTGGCCTTGCGATTATCCTGACGATCTTCAAGAATCGCGGCACTCTGCAACTCGACCGGATCAACTCATTGAAGAACTAAACGCAATGCAACTTTGGCTCATCCCCCTGATCCCGCTTATCGGCTTCGCCATCAACGGCATATTTGGCCACCGCGCGCCGAAGCGCTTCGTGAATTTCGTTGCGGTAGGTTCGGTAGCGATTTCATTTGCCCTGGTGCTGAAGGCAATCTTCGCGCTGTGGCCCCTGGAAACCGGTTATGTGGAGCAGGGCTTCACATGGATGCAATCGGGCGACCTGCGCATCGGCATGGACCTGGCGATTGACCGCCTCACCTCCATCATGCTGCTGGTTGTCACCGGCGTTGGCCTGCTGATTCATACCTATGCCATAGGCTATATGCAGCATGAAGAAGGCTATGCGCGCTTCTTCAGTTACCTGAATCTGTTCATGTTCTTCATGTTGATTCTGGTGCTGGCCGCCAACTTCCCCCTGTTGTTCGTGGGCTGGGAAGGCGTGGGGTTGTGCAGTTACCTGCTGATCGGCTTCTATTATGAGCGGCAGTACGCAACGACTGCAGGCAATAAAGCCTTTATCGTCAATCGCATTGGGGATATGGCCTTCATTCTGGCGATCTTCCTGATCTTTGCGCAGTTTGGCACCTTCGACTTCGCTGCGGTGATGGAACAGGCCAAGGGCCTGTCGCCGGAAACCACCTTTGGCGCGATCAGCCTGATCACGTTGTTGTTGTTCATCGGCGCCACCGGCAAGAGCGCCCAGCTTCCGCTGTTCGTATGGCTGCCGGACGCCATGGCGGGTCCAACACCTGTTTCCGCCCTGATCCACGCGGCAACAATGGTGACGGCGGGCATCTACATGGTGGCTCGCTCGGCAACTCTTTACCAGTTGACTCCCTGCGTGATGGAATTGGTCGCCTACGTGGGCTTGGCAACGGCAGTCTTCGCCGCTGTCATCGGCATTGCGCAGAACGACATCAAGAAGGTCTTCGCATACTCCACGGTTTCGCAGCTAGGCTATATGTTCCTGGCTTTGGGCGTGGGTGCGTTTTCCGCCGGTATCTTCCACGTAATGACCCACGCTTTCTTCAAAGCGCTGCTCTTCATGGGCGCTGGTAGCGTGATTCACGCGGTCAGCGGCGAACAGGACATCTGGAAAATGGGTGGCCTGCGCAAGAAGACCCCCATCACTTTCGCCACCCTGATGATTGCCGGTGTGGCCATTGCGGGTGTGTATCCCTTCGCTGGATTCTTCAGTAAGGATGAAATTCTGTTGGCTGCGCATCACCATGCACCCTGGATGTACTGGGTAGGCACGGCAACGGCAGCAGTTACCGCTTTCTACGTATTCCGTGCCCTGTTTGTGACCTTCTTCGGCAGCTATCGCGGTGAGGCGCATCCGCATGAGTCTCCGAAATCCATGACCCTGCCGCTGATCGCCCTGGCTTTGCTTTCGATGGGTGGCGGATTCCTGAACGTGCCACACTACCTGGAACCGATGTTCCCGCTGGATCATGGCGCGGGCCACGATATGAGCCTGGTGCTGATTTCGCTCGGCGCTGGTCTGCTGGGCATCACCTTTGCCTACATCTTCTATGTGGCGAAGCCGGAACTGCCCGCACAGATCGCAAGCAGCTTGGGCGGCGTGCACCGGTTGGTGCTGAACAAGTTCTACGTGGACGAAATCTACGACTTTCTGTTCGTCAAACCCTTGATGAAGTCTTCCCGTTCCTTCTTCTGGCCGGTGATGGACGTTGCGGTGATTGATGGCGCAGTGAACGGCGTCGCTTCACAGGCGCGGGCTGTGGGCCGCGTGCTGCGAGCCTGGCAATCCGGCTCCATTCGTACCTATGCTTCCTGGGTGGTTGTGGGCAGTGTGATTATTCTGCTGATTGTCAGCGTGGCCGGAGGTGTTCGATGACCACACTACTTGACGTTGTACTCTTCCTGCCCATTGGCTTGTTTCTGTTGGTGTTGCTGATTCCTCGCGAAATGGGCGAGGTGGTCCGTATCTTTTCCACCATCGTTTCGGTGATCGTGTTCCTGGTGTCCCTGGGTTTGGCGTTCAACTTCGACTTCGGCGCCACAGGCTATCAATACGTCACGCAGTTCCAATGGGTACAAGACCCCAATATCCAGTACAAGATCGGCCTTGATGGCCTCAGCATGTGGCTGGTGCTGTTGACGACCTTTGTAACCCCGATCGCGATTCTGATTTCCTGGCGCGCCATCGACTTCCGACTGAAAGAGTTCCACGCCTACATCCTGTTGCTGGAGTTCTGTCTGATCGGCATCTTCGTATCCATCGACCTCTTCCAGTTCTACGTGTTCTGGGAACTGTCGCTAGTGCCGCTTTCGTTCATGATTGGCATCTGGGGCCACCACCGCCGCATCTATGCCGCCACCAAGTACTTCATTTACACCTTGGCGGGTTCGGTGATGATGCTGGCTGGCATCCTGTACCTCTATAACCGCACTGGCAGCTTCGATTACGAAGTGTTGATCGCCCAGATTTCTTCCGGCGCGCTACGCTTCACCACCCTGGAAGAGACGCTGCTGTTCCTGGCCTTCTTCATCGCCTTTGGCTTCAAGACGCCGTTGTTCCCCTTCCACACATGGTTGCCTGACGCCCACGTGGAAGCGCCCACCGCGGGCAGCGTCGATCTTGCGGCGCTGATGTTGAAGGTGGGCACCTACGGCATGATCCGGTTCTGCTTGCCGCTGTTTCCGGAAGCGTCCCGCGAGTTTGCCCCGTACATCATGTGGATCAGCGTGATCGGCATCATCTACGGCGCCTTTGTCGCGCTGGTGCAGCCGAACATGAAAAAGCTGGTGGCTTACTCTTCGGTCAGCCACATGGGCCTGGTGGTCGTCGGTATTTTCTCGCTGACGCAGCAGGGCTTGGATGGCGCGGTCTACCTGATGCTTTGCCATGGTATTTCCACCGGTGCGCTCTTCATCTTTGTCGGCTTCCTAACGGATCGTAAAGATTCTCTGGAGATCAAAGACTTCGGAGGCCTGGTGCATTCGGCTCCGGCGCTATCGACGGTCTTCATGTTCTTCCTGCTTGCCAGCGTAGGTATGCCGCTGATGGCGAATTTCGTCGGCGAGTTCCTGGCATTGCAGGGCGCGGTGATTGCGAACTTCCCGATTGCCGTGGCGGCCGCCACAACGCTCGTGTTTTCCGCCTGCTACATGATGTGGATGTACCAGCGTGTGTTCTTTGGACCTGAGCCCGAAGACTTGCAGAAACAGATTTATGACATGCAGCCCCGCGAATGGGGAGCCATGCTTCCCATGGTGGGTGTGCTGCTGTGGCTGGGCGTCTATTCACAGACCTTCATGCCCGCTATTTCCCAGCAAAATGCAGAAGTACTTCGCATGGTAAATGCGCGTACGGAGTTGCAGGTTCAGCAGGCAAGCCCTGCAGCGGCACTTCCCGCCGCCGCTTCGCTGGCCTCGGAGGTGATCGGTGCCCGTTGAGTACGTTCCGCAAACCGCAGAACTAGTTCGCATTCTTCCTGAGATCATCCTGGTCGTGATGGGTACGCTCATCATGGCCATGGAACCGATCGCCCCGAAGAATCGCCAGAGCTTTCTGGGCACCTTCGCCCTGGTGGCGCTGATCGCTGCTATCCCTCTGTCCCTGATCACCTTTACCAACCCCGGTCCTGTCTTCGGCGGCATGCTGCTGATTGATGGCTTCGCGACCTTCTTCCGCCTTCTGGTGCTGATCGTGGGTGTGCTCACCATTCTGATGAGCCGTCCGTACCTGGAACGCGAAGGCGCGGAAAGCGGCGAATATTACGCATTGTTCCTGTTTTCCATCGTTGGCCAGAGCCTGATGGCTTCCGCCAACGAGCTCATCATGATCTTCCTGGGTTTGGAAGTCTCTTCCATTTCCTCCTACATCCTTGCCGGTTATCTGCGAAAAGATCCGCGCAACAACGAAGCGGCGCTCAAGTATTTCCTGCTTGGCTCCTTCGCCACCGCGTTCTTCCTCTACGGCATTTCGATGGTCTATGGCGCTACAGGCTCCACCAACCTTGCCGATATTCGGCAGGCCCTGATGGCTGGCAATCTGGTGACGCCGGAAAGCCTGCTGTTCGCAGCCGCCGCCCTGATGTTTGCTGGCTTTGCCTTCAAGGTGGGCGCTGCGCCCTTCCAGGTGTGGGTGCCAGACGTCTACCAAGGCGCTCCCACACCCGTGGCAGCCTTCCTGTCTGCCGGACCGAAAGCTGCCGCCTTTGCGGTACTGCTGCGGGTCTTCTTCACCACCTTCATTCCGTTCAGCGACCAGTGGGAACCCATCATCTGGGTCACTGCGCTGGCGACAATGCTGGTGGGTAACTTCGCCGCCCTGGTGCAGAGCAACATCAAGCGCATGCTGGCCTATAGCAGCGTCGCGCACGCCGGTTATGTGCTGATTGCGATTTCCACGCACTCCGACATTGGTACGGCCGCGGCGATGTTCTACCTAGCCGCCTACGCCTTCATGAACGTAGGCGCGTTCGCGGTGGTATCCCACTTCGGGCGTAAGGGCGAAACCAACATGGAAGTGAAGGACTTCGCGGGCCTCGCGATTCACCAACCTTTCCTGGCTGGGGTTCTGGCCTTCTTCATGTTCTCGCTGATCGGCATTCCGCTCACCGGCGGATTCTTCGGCAAGTTCTACATCTTCAAATCGGCCATCGATTCCCAGTTCTACTGGCTGGCCGCGCTGGGCTTGGTAAACAGCGCGCTCGCCGCCTACTATTACCTGCGTGTAGTGGTAACGATGTACATGGAAGAGCCCAGCTTTGCGTCTGCCACGGTGCCGCCGCTTGACTTGGGGTCCAAGACCGTCCTGGGCATCTGCTGCACGGGCACGGTGTTCCTGGGTGTCTTCCCGACTGCCTTGCTGGCGCTTGTCGCCAACTGGGCCGTGTTCCTGGAGAAGACCACTCCCTAGCCTTTCGTACTCGGAAAGGGGCGCTGCTTTCGCGAGCAGCGCCCCTTTTTCTTTTTCGGCCCACCTCTTTTCGCCACGTCTTCCCGTCATCTTTCCGCTGCCCTTTGCCCTCGCAGCCCACGGACAGACGCGCCGTCAAGCGGTTTCGCCCTTAGTGTCTCCTATTCCGACTCTTTTGTCCGTTTTTCTGATATCCTTGAATTTCACACGCTGTGCCGTGGGCTGGCGCCACAAGCTGCCCCGGATGGGTCTTACCAAAAGGGGACAGGTGATGTTGTCAGTTGCCTTGCTCACACCACTGATTGGCTTTCTGGTGTTGCTGTTGATTCCGTCCAAACAGACGGCTACGCTACGCTGGACCGCCAATGCCGCGGGAATCGCCGGAGTGCTCGCCTTCCTTCCCCTGTTCTTCCAATTCCGCACCGACGCCGATTTTCAGTTTGTCGAGAACATCCCCTGGATCCCCAGCATTGGCGCCAGCTACTACATTGCGATGGATGGCATTAGTCTGCTGTTGGCAGGCATGACGGCCATCGTCGGCTTCCTGGCGATTCTTTCCAGTTGGAACGCCATCCAAAACCGGCAGAAAGAATACTACGCCAACTTCCTTTTCCTGCAGTTCGCGGCAACGGGCGTCTTTCTGGCGCGCGACCTGCTGCTCTTCTTTGTGTTCTGGGAACTGGTTCTGATTCCGATGTACTTCATCATCGCCATTTGGGGTGGCGAGCGCCGGAACTATGCAGCCATGAAGTTCCTGATTTACACCTCAGTCGGTAGCGTGCTGATGCTGCTGAGCCTGCTGGCGCTCTACTATCACCACTTTTCGGAAACGGGCACCCTGAGTTTCAGCATGGATGCCCTGCTGACGACGCCTCCGGGTGGACAGTGGGCTTGGTACATCTTCTGGGGCCTTTTCCTGGGCTTCGCCGTGAAGATTCCCATGTTTCCCTTCCACACGTGGCTGCCGGACGCCCACACAGAGGCTCCTACAGCGGGTTCCGTGGTGCTGGCCAGCGTGTTGCTGAAGCTGGGCACCTACGGCTTGCTGCGTATCTCCCTGCCGATGCTGCCCGATACCGCGAAGGACCCTGTTGTGGTCAACACCATCGCGGGCATCTCCATCGTCGCCATCATCTACGGCGCGCTGGTCAGCCTGATGCAAACCGACTGGAAGAAGCTGATTGCCTATTCGTCCATCAGCCACATGGGCTTCTGCACCCTGGGCATCTTCGCCTTTAATCCGGCAGGTATTGCGGGCTCTGTGTTGCAACAGGTGAACCATGGGATCTCCACCGGTATGCTCTTCCTGGTGATCGGCATCGTGTATGAACGGCGGCACACGCGGCAGATTTCGGAATATGGTGGCCTCTTCAAAGTGATGCCGCTCTTCGGCATCGTGTTCCTGATTGCCACCCTCGGTTCCATGGGCATGCCCTTGCTGAACGGCTTCATCGGAGAATTCACCATCCTGAGGGGCGTGCTGGAAGTATCCACCTTGTGGTCCTTTGCCCTGGTTGCCGGCATCGCCCTGGGCGCTTCATATCTGCTGTGGCTTTACCAGCGCACCATGCTGGGCGATGTCAGTGAAAAGAATGCCAAGCTGCTGGACTTGGGCTGGCGAGAGATCGCCGTCTTTGCGCCTTTCATCGCCTTCACCTTCTGGATCGGCCTTTACCCCACTCCATTCTTCCAGGTGCTGGAACGACCTTCCGCCCAGTTGGTGGAACGCATTCAGCCTGGCTATTACGCATCAAAAGGCATCCCAAATCCGCTGACTGCGGGGCAACCGGTGCAGACCACGCAGCAAGCCACCATCACGCAGCCTGAGACGGCTGCCGTGCGCTAACTGCCCCCGCTCTGCGCGGGTTGTGGTCCAGCCTCCAGTAGCACGACGATTTCCTTGTCGTCGGGCATGTCATCCTATGGGATGTGCAGGTACGTGTCGTTGTTCGTCCCCCCGTCGGGCCATCTCAGGGTAAGGCGTCGAAGGGCAGCTATGTCCTTTATTGGTGTCAGGCCAACCGGCGTGTGGACAACAACGAAGCTCTTGCCCATGCCGCAGGTTTGGCCAACCGCCACGGTTTGCCGCTGCTGGTTGCCGAAAGCCTAAGTTTCGCGGACCCGCAGGCCAGTGACCGGCACCATACTTTCGTGCTGGAAGGCGTCCCCGGCATGGAAGCGGCCCTGCGACAACGCGGCATCGGCTATTGCTTCTGCCTGCGCCGGAATGACACCGAACCGGAAGTGCTGCCCGCGCTGCTTGCGGATGCCGCTGTCGTAGTCACCGATGACTTCCCTACCCCGTGGGTCCGCCAGGAAACCGAACGCCTTGCGGGCAAGCTCCCCATCGAAGTCCATCAGGTGGATGCGAGTTGCATTGTACCCATGCGGCGCATGGAAAAGAAGCAGTACGCGGCCTACACCATCCGCCCCCGCATCCATCGGCTGTTGCCGGAATACTTGAAGCCCCAAGCGGAATGGCACGTAGACAAACCGTGGAAGGGGGCTCCGCCCGCCGGGCACGTTGCGGTCACCGAAGCCAACATTCCGGAACTGGTGGCTTCCTGCAACATTGACCATACCGTGCCGCCCTCTACCAGCTTTCGCGGTTCCCGCTCGCATGCCCTGGCACACCTGGAACGATTCCTGCAGGAACGGCTTGCCCGCTATGACCAGGAGCGCAACGAACCATGCAACCACGCCACCAGCACTCTGGGACCTTATCTGCACCATGGGCGCGTTGGCGCGCTGGAAGTGGCGCTTGCCGTCCGCAGCTATGCCGAAGAACATCGCCTGATCCCCGATGCCTTTCTGGAAGAGATGATCGTACGGCGGGAGTTGGCCTATAACCATGCCTTCTACGCCGAGCAACCGGATTCCCTCGAACACATCCCTGGTTGGGCGCAGGAAACGCTACGGGTACACGCCCGGGATGAGCGGAACCCCTGTTACAGCTATCAACAGTTTGAAGACGCCCATACCTATGATGCGCTGTGGAACGCGACCCAGAAAGAACTGCGGCTGCGCGGTTCCATTCACGGCTATTACCGTATGTACTGGGGCAAGAAGATCATCGATTGGTCCGCCTCGCCGGAAGCTGCGTTGCGCACCATGCTGCGGCTGCATGAGCGATTTGCGCTGGATGGCGGGGACCCCAACACCTATACCAACATCCTTTGGTGCTTTGGTCTGCATGATCGCCCCTGGATGGAACGGCCCATCTTTGGAAAGGTCCGTTACATGGCGTTAAGTGGCATGCAACGAAAGACAAACGTGAACTGCTATATACACGAAATCGATCAACTGGCGCTGAACAGGCGGGACCCCGTTCGCGTACAATGAGCGGAGCATGAAGGTTGCAGTCACAGGCGGAACCGGGTTCGTGGGCGAGCGCCTCACTAGGCACTTGCTGGCTACGGGCGCGGAGGTAAACCTGCTGACGCGGTCCATGCGTTCCGGGCTGCCGGAACGCGCCAATGCCTTTGTCTGGGACCCGCAGGCGGAAGAAGCGCCACGAGAGGCCCTGGACGGCGTGGATGTCGTCATCAATCTGGCAGGGGAGCCCGTCGCCCAACGCTGGTCGCCGGAAATCAAGCGCCGCATTCGCGATAGCCGCGTGACAACCACGCAGAATCTGGTAGCCGCGATGGGGCGTCTCGAGCAGCCTCCGGGTCTGCTGATCTCAGCCTCCGCCGTCGGCTATTACGGCTCTCGCGGGGACGAAGAGCTGGACGAGACCTCTGCATCCGGCAAGGACTTTCTTGCTGAAATCTCGCAGGAATGGGAAGCAGCGGCGGTGGCGGCAGAAGCCTTCGGCACTCGGGTGCTGATCCTTCGCTTCGGCATCGTGCTGGGGCAGGAAGGTGGCGCGCTACAGCGCATGCTGCCGCCCTTCCGCATCGGCCTCGGTGGCCCCTTGGGTAGTGGCCAGCAGTGGATGAGTTGGATTCACATTGACGACCTGATCGGCATGATGATGTTCGCCATCCAGTATCCGCACATCCACGGTGTGTGGAATGGAGTGGCTCCGAATGCGGCCACCAACCAGGACTTCACGGACGCCTTGGCTCGCATTCTGAAGCGGCCTGCGTTCTTCCGGGTACCCGAGTTTGCCTTGAAGCTGCTGTTTGCCGAGGGCGCGAAAACCCTGACCGCCAGCCAGCGCGTGAAACCTGTCGCTCCTGAGGCAGCGGGCTTCCGCTATCAGTACGCGGGCCTGCACGCCGCGCTACGACAGATCCTGCGCAGCTAGGGACGACTTCCCTTGGCCTTGCTGGCATCCGCTGCATCTGTCAGTACAAATCCGCCGATGGGCTGCGGAGCCCCATTGATCAACGCTTCCAAGCTGTGTGCACCCGTGTAGTGCTGGCGTGTCGTGAGGTCCGCTAGCGAGATGGTCTTGCGGCAGGTCATGGTTTCGCCAGGCTGCAGGTCCGCAACTTTCAACTTGAAGACCTTTGGGGCGGTCTTCCCCGTGGCTTTCACGAAATGGACTCGCAAGTCAGCCAGCACCCGTTGCGGCGCATCTGCTGTGCTGCGTAGCGTGAAGGCGATGCTCACTTTGCCGCCTTTGGTCACGGTCTTCGGCAGAATCAGCACCTCTTCCATGGCGACGACAGCCGATTGCCCAAAGCCCAGCAATTCCAGGGCTCCGGGATGGCCTTGTTTCACCAACGAACGCAGGGCGTGCTTCACGAGGGCCTGCCGTTCGATGCTCGCGCCTTTCATCCAGCGTTTGGCTACCTGCACCAACAGGTCCGGATGATCTTTGCCGATGTCGTTGAGGTTGTTTGCGACCGAACGGCGCACATAGAGTTCGGGGTCATCCTTCAACTCTTCCAGCAAGGTCAGGACCGGCTTGGGGTCTCTCTGAAAACGAGGCAGACGCCCCGCCCAGGGCAGGCGCGGACGCGTCCCTTCCGAGACCAGACGACGGACATGCACGTTGGGGTCTTTCGTCCACTGCTGCAGTAACCCCAATGCCTCGGCTTCATAACGTTCCAGGTACGGCCGCACGCTGAACTCCGCCGTGAACAACTGCGTGAAGTGGTGTAGTGCCTGCATCGACAGATCAAAGTGGTCGAGCCCGAACTCCGCAATGAAATTGACGTGCGGCAGATAGAGGAAGGAGGCCATGCCCCCATCGCCGCTTGTGCCTTTCGGACGTTCGCCGGAGGCTCGCAGCAGAATGTCTATGGCTTCCGGGTAGGCCGATGGCAGATGCGGACGTAGCGTCCGTGCAATCTTGCGGCCACGATCCATCAAGGCCAGTTCGGCATAACCCTTGAGGGCGTCTTGTAGGAAAGCCTTCGTCGGAAACTGCGGCCACACGGCGACGATCTGCTGCGCGATAGTGCGCGGGATGCGTTCGTCGAAGTAGTTTTTTAAGGGTTCGGGCATAGGGATTCATGCTTTCACTTCCGCGCTTTCGGCGCAGGTCCTCCAACGAGGGCTCTCGATGATGGTCGTGTGGGTCACTTTAAGTTTCTCCCAACCTGTCTTACTTCGGATAGTTGACTTCACTACGTCGGCAACGGCCTTCGGCATCCAAGGGCTCAGCACTACTTTTTCTCACGTCTGTCCAAATTAGCGGGAAGCGAAAAGGCGGCTAACCGGATAGAGTAAGAATTCGGCCAAGAATTCGTTCTATGGAGAAGCCGCCTTGAGTCGAGTATCGTCCATCTTCAGTCAG
>Ga0182745_1000452_pt1 | contig 46445 bp, 53 predicted proteins | sample eDN3rd30CKraftBY_FD_128523 | JGI IMG/M metagenome (GOLD analysis project Ga0182745, IMG submission 128523) | Enriched backyard soil microbial communities from Emeryville, California, USA - eDNA 3rd pass 30_C Kraft BY (version 2) (version 2) | ecosystem: Environmental > Terrestrial > Soil >...
TGGCGGCGATCGCGGGTAGCCAGAAGATCATTCCGACACAGCTCGCCTTCGTCGACATCGCCGGGCTCGTGCGCGGGGCATCGAAAGGCGAAGGGCTGGGCAACCAGTTCCTCGGCAACATCCGCGAGGTCGACGCGATCGTCCACGTCCTGCGCTGTTTCGAGGACGACGATATCCAGCATGTCGAGAACAAGGTCGATCCGGTCGCCGACGCCGAGACGGTCGAGACCGAATTGCTGCTGTCCGACCTCGAAAGCCTCGAGAAGCGCGTTCCGGCCTTCGCGAAGAAGGCGACCGGCGGCGACAAGGAAGCCAAGGCCGCGGCCTCGGTGCTCGGCCAGGCGCTCGACCTCTTGCGCGCCGGCAAGCCCGCGCGGCTGACCGAGCCCAAGGATATCGAGGAAGAGCGCATCCTGAAACAGGCGCAGCTCCTCACCACCAAGCCTGTCCTCTATGTCTGCAACGTCGAGGAAGCCAAGGCCGCGACCGGCAACGCGCACAGCGAAGCCGTCTTCGCGCGCGCCAGGGCCGAGGGCGCGCAGGCGGTGATCGTCTCGGCGGCGATCGAGAGCGAGCTGGTCGGCATGGAGGCCGACGAGCGGATGCTGTTCCTCGAGGAAATGGGGCTGCATGAAACCGGGCTCGCGCGCGTGATCCGCGCGGGGTACGAATTGCTCCACCTTTTGACCTTCTTCACCGTCGGCCCGAAGGAGGCGCGCGCCTGGACCGTCCACAAGGGCGCGAGCGCGCCCGAAGCGGCGGGCGAGATCCACAGCGATTTCCAGAAGGGCTTCATCCGCGCCGAGACGATCGCCTTCGACGATTATGTCGGACTGGGCGGCGAAGCCAAGGCGCGCGAGGCGGGCAAGCTGCGCGCCGAGGGCAAGGCCTATGTCGTCCAGGACGGCGACGTGATGCACTTCCTGCACAGCTGATCGGCGCCGCCCTGAAACTTCGTCATTACGGCTCGAACGCCGCCAGGATCGGGCACGGTCCCTTGTCGCTCGCCGCGCATTGGTCCGCCAGGCGCGCGAGCGCGGCGCGGGCTTCGGCCATCTGCGCGATCTTTTCATCGAGCGCCGCGATACGCTGCCGCGCGAGGAACCGTACGCGAACGCGGTCGTCGCTTTCCTCGAGCGCGAGCAGTTCCGAAATCTCGTCGAGCGTGAAGCCCGCCGCCTGGGCCGCGCGAATGAACTTCAGACGCCTGAGGTCGTTGTCGTCATAGCGGCGGATGCCGCCGCGCCAGCCGTCGCCGCCGCTCCGCACCGGCGTGCCGAGCAAGCCGCGCCGCTGGTAATAGCGGATCGTTTCGACCCCGACCCCGCCGGCGGCCGCCAGTTTGCCGATGGTGAACTGCATCGCTTGACTCCGTACCATGGTACGGATGCTATAGGGAAAGCATGACGAAACAGGCAATCCTCCATCGCATGGTCATGCCCGACCATATCTGTCCCTATGGCCTGAAGGCCAAGCATCTGCTGACAAGCCGCGGCTTCGCGGTCGACGACCGATGGCTGACGACGCGGGCCGAAACCGACGCCTTCAAGGCCGAGCATGGCGTCAAGACGACGCCGCAGACCTTCATCGACGGGGTGCGCATCGGCGGCTACGACGATCTGCGCCGCCATTTCGGGCTGAAGGTCGCCGATCCCGATGCGACGAGTTACACGCCCGTCATCGCGCTGTTCGCCATGACCGCGCTGATGGCGCTCGCCGCCAGCTTCGCGGTCGAAGGCGATGCCTTCACCATCCGGGCGGCCGAATGGTTCATCTCGTTCAGCATGATCGTCCTCGCGCTGCTGAAGCTGCAGGACGTCGACAAGTTCGCGACGATGTTCCTGAACTACGACCTGCTCGCGCGCCGCTGGGTGCCTTATGCGAGCATCTATCCCTTTGCCGAAGGCCTTGCGGGCGTGCTGATGACCGCGCACGCCCTGCCCTGGCTGTCGATTCCGGTCGCCCTCTTGATCGGCGGGATCGGCGCGGTGTCGGTGTTCAAGGCGGTCTATGTCGACCGGCGGGACATCAAATGCGCCTGCGTCGGCGGCAGCAGCAAGGTGCCCTTGGGCTTCGTCTCGCTGACCGAGAATCTGATGATGATCGCGATGGCGCTCTGGATGCTGCCGACGCTGGTGTGACGGTGCGGGCGTTCGCCAGCCCCCTAGCCTCGCAACCCCCCGCCCCGTCCCTCGGCGTTCGCGAGGGACGGGGCGAAAGCCATCAGCCCTTGGTTTCGTCGCCCGGCTCGTCGACCCGCGCCTCGGGCGCTTCCCATTCCGACACCTCGAGCGCCGGCTTGCGCCCGAACAGGCGGCCGATGCGGTTGCGCAGCGCGGCGAAGGCGCCGATGATCGCGATGATGATGATCTTGCCGAATTTGGCGAAGATCGCGAGCAGGCCGACCTTTTTCAGCGCCACCGCGCCCGCGCCCGCGGCGACCAGCCCGGCGAGGCCATATTCGGCCTTCTTGTCCATCGACGGGTCGAAGTCGGCGTAGCGCGCGCCCGAGCGGAAGCTGCCGACCTGCGCGAAGGTCTTCGCGGCCTCGTGCACCTCGCCGAGCTGACCCATCCCCGCGATGATGTTCATGCTGAGCACCCCCGAGCGGCCGAGCAGCCGGATGTCGTAGTTGAGCGTATCCTGCGTCGTCCCGTCGAACTTGATGTCGCGCGCCCAGACGAGCGAATGTTTCGCGGCGTCATAGGTCGGCGCCTGCGCCCAGCTCTGGACGATGCCGGCGGGATAGCCCTGCGCGCGAACGTCGTCGGCCTGTTCCTCGTCGCTCTTCTTCATGTCGGCGAGCAGCGCGTCATAGTCGATCGTCTTCGCATCGTCGTCCGAGACATAGCCCGATTGTTCGAAGGTGATCACCGCCGACCAGGTGTCGTCGACGAAGCTCTTGCCCTTCGGAAAGACCATGCCGAGCACATTGTCGGCAGCGTCGGGCGGATTGCGCCAGATATCGACGAGGATCGAGCGCGACTGGTCGGGGCCCACGAAATAATATTGGTCGCCGAGGACGAGGTCGGCCTTCGCCTCGTCGATCGGAATCGTCCCCGTCTGGCGCTTCAGCGAGGCGAGCAGCTTTTCGGCGGTGGCCTGCTGCTGCGCGAGGGCAGCCTGCTCCGCCGCGCCGGCGCTCGCCGCGGGCGCGGCCGCGTGAAGCATGGTCGCGGGCACGGCGGTGATCGCGAGCGCCGCGGCCAAGGCGAGCGCACTGGTCCTATCGAACGGTCTTTTCATCGATTTCCCCCCGGTTGATCGCGAAAGTCTTCCAGACGCACGTCGCGATGGCAAGCCGCAAAATCAGGCGGGCGTCGCGGGCAATGGGCATCACCGCCACGCTGGGCTATGCCGCTCCGCGCCGAGTCGAAGTCTCGGTGCCAGCCCGCAGGAGCCGCCATGGTCAGCCGCCGCTTGTTTCTCGCCACCGCCACTCTCGCCGGCCTGTCGGCGCCCGCGATCCTGCGCGCCGAGGGCGGGCTGTTCCGCGACTTCCCGTTCAGCCTCGGCGTCGCGGCGGGGGACCCGTCGAGCGACGGCTTCGTCATCTGGACCCGCCTCGCCCCCGAACCGATGGCGCCGCACGGCGGCATGCCGCTCGCGCCGGTGCCCGTCGACTGGGAGGTCGCGAGCGATGGGGGCTTTCGTGACATCGTGGCCAAGGGCACCGAACTCGCGCATCCCGAACTGGCGCACAGCGTCCATGTCGAGGTCGCGGGACTGCAGCCCGACCGCCCCTATTATTATCGCTTCACCGCCGCCGGCGAGCGCAGCCTGCGCGGCCGCGCGCGGACGCTTCCGGCCGTCGGCGCGCGCGTCGATGCGCTGAAATTCGGGGTCTGCGGCTGCCAGCATTTCGAATCGGGCTTCTTCGGCGCCTACCGCCATCTGGCGCGCGAAGACCTTGCCTTCGTCTATCATTATGGCGACTTCATCTATGAATATAGCCAGGACTATCTGTTCACCGACGGGCTGCCGAGCCGGCCGGTGCGCCAGAACGCGTTCCGCAACCTGATCGACCTTTCCGACTTCCGCACCGCCTACAGCCAGCAGCTCGGCGACATCGACCTGCAGGCGGCGCGCTGCAGCCACGCCTTTCTGTCGAGCTTCGACGATCACGAGATCCGCAACGACTGGGTGTCGGACCGCGACAACTGGAAACTCGGTCTCGATGCCGAAGACCCCGACGCGCCGCCGCCCGAGGTGTTCATGCTCAAGAAGCAGGCGGCGATGCAGGCGTGGTACGAGCATATGCCGGTGCGCCGCGCGCTGCTGCCGCGCGGCGGCATGGTCGCGCTCAACCGCGAACTGCGCTTTGGCGATCTGATGTCGATGCAATTGCTCGACACGCGGCAGTATCGCAGCGACCAGCCGTGCGGCGACGGTTTCAAGCCGGCCTGCGCGCAAGTCTTCGACAAGCAGGCGCAGGTGCTCGGCAAGGCGCAGGAGGATTGGCTCGCGCACAATCTGGGCGAAGGCGGCGCGACGTGGAACGCGATCGCGCAGCAGGTGACGATGATGTCGCTCGACCGGCGGCGCTTTCCCGACGAGCCCAAGAAGATCCTCAACCTCGACAGCTGGGCGGGTTACGAGGCGCCGCGCGAGCGAATGCTCGCGCGCCTCGGCGGGGTGAAGAACGCGGTCGTGCTGACCGGCGACGAGCATCAGAATTTCTGCGGCGACCTGGTTCTAAAGGACAAGGTCGTCGCCGGCGAATTCGTCGGCACCTCGATTTCGAGCGGCGGCGACGGCAGCGACAAGCGCAAGGGCACCGACGAGTGGCTGGCGCTCAACCCCGAACTCAAATTCGCGAACGACCAGCGCGGCTATCTCGTCTGCGACGTGAACCGCGAGGCGTGGCAGACGCATTTCATGGTCGTCGACAAGGTGACGACGCCGGTGAACAATCTGTCGAAGCGCGCCACGGGGGTGGTCGAGAATGGCGTCGCGGGGATCAAGATGTCGGCGTAGATACGCCCTATCCCGTCTCGTCACCCTGAACTTGTTTCAGGGTCCACGGCCAGCCCTATCCATCAACGCGGCGTCGAACGGGACGGCAGGCCGTGGATGCTGAAACAAGTTCAGCATGACGGGGTAGAATGGAACCCTCGCCCAAGCTCACGATCCTTCCCCCTCCCCCGAAGGGGAGGGCAATATGGGCTTACTCGTTCGGATCCTTGTATTTGAACGGATCATAGGCCGAGGGCTGGCTCGGCACCGGGAAGCGCGGCAGCGTCTTGTCGCTGTTCGCCGAGGCGAGCAGCATGCCCGCCATCACCACCGACGCCTGGCGCAGATCCTCGGCCTTCAGATGGTCGTAGGTGTCGGCGCTGCTGTGGTGGGTGCGCGATCCGTAATCGAGCGGGTCCTGGATGAACTGATAGCCGGGAACCCCGACCGACTGCATGAAGACATGGTCGGTGCCGCCCGTGGTCGCGGCGACGACGCGGCCCGCGCCGAGGCTGGCGTAAGGCGCGAGCCATTCCTTGAGCAGCGGCACCGCGGCGACATTGCCCTCGGCATAGATGCCGCGCAGCTTGCCCGAGCCATTGTCCATGTTGAAATAGGCCTTGAGGTCGTAATAGCCGGGCTTGGGTGTGATCGGATAGCGGTTCGGCCAGCCGTAATAGAGGAGGTTGCCGTCCTCGCCCTCCGCCGGGCCGGGGCGCGAGGCGAGATATTTGTCGACATAGGCGAGGCTGCCGAGCAGCCCCTGCTCCTCGCCGCTCCACAGCACGAAGCGGATCGTGCGCTTCGGCCGGACGCCGAGCGCCTTGATGATCCGCGCCGCCTCCATCACTACCGCACTGCCCGCGGCATTGTCGGTCGCGCCGTCGGCGGCGACCCAGCTGTCGAAATGCGCGCCCGCCATCACATAGCCCGCCTTGGGGTCGGTGCCGGGGATTTCGGCGATGATGTTGTACGCCCTGGTGTCGCTGTCGTCGAAGCGGACGTTGCTGTCGATTTCGAGCTGGGGTGCCGGGCCCGACTTGGCGAGGCGCGCGAGGCGGCGATAATCCTCGGCGGCGAGTTCGATTCCCGGCAGGGTGAGCGTGTGCCCGGCGCGGTAATTATAGCCCTCGCCATGCACCAGCTTGCCGTCGCGATACGATTGGCGCACCCAGGCGACCGCGCCCTCGGCCTTCAGAAAGGCGTCGAGCTTTTCGGGAAAAGTGACGCGCTCGAGGCGACGGTTGAGCGCCTCGGGGTCGTATTTGGGCTGGCGGAATGCCTCGAGCTTCTCGAAATCGTCGCCATCGAGGCGCCGGAACGCCGGCTTGTCGGGTTCGCTGCCGTCGGCGGGAAGCGAGACGAGCACGATCTTGCCCGCCAGCTTGCCGCGCCATTCGGCGAAATTCTCTTCCTTCGACATCGGCGCGACGATGATCGGCGCCGAGATCGCGCCGTTCGTCGGCGGCGTCCAGGCGACGGGAATCGCGGTGAGCGCAAGCGGGCGCGGGCTCGTCATGCGCGCGCTGACCGAGACGATTTCCCACCCGCGGCCGAATTCGAAGCCGTCGCGGCGGACGTTGGAGAGGCCCCAGCCGTTGAACTTGTCGAGCGCCCATTGCTCGGCGCGGCGCATCCCCGGCGAGTTGGTGAGGCGCGGACCGAGCCCGTCGGTCATTTCCTGCGCGATCACCATCACCTGGCTGTGGTTCATCCCCTGATCGATGATGCCGTTGGCGTCGTCGGCCTTCTGCGCCCCTGCCGGCGCTGCGACGAGCGCCGCCCCCGCCATCATCATGGCGACCAAAGTCTTTTTCATTTCTGGCTTCCCCTTTTTGCGATGGGAACCGGTGCACCATCCAGCCCCAAGAAATGCAAGGAAATTTCCGACCGACGGCGCGCGCGCGGCGACGCACGACTTGTCGCCGCGCTGTCATCCGCCCATCCTAGCGGCATGACCATGACCCGAATCGTCTCGCTGATCCTCACCCTTGTCTTCCTCGCCGCCGCGCCGCTGCGGGCCGGGGAAGGCGGTGACCGCCAACCCGTCACCATCCTCATCTCGATCGACGGGTTCCGCGCCGATTATCTGGACCGCGGCCTCACCCCGAACCTGTCGCGGCTCGCCGCCGAGGGCGCGCACGGCAAGCTGCGCCCCTCCTTTCCGACCAAGACCTTCCCCAATCATTACGCGATCGTCACCGGCAAGCGGCCCGACACCAACGGCATCGTCGGCAACCGGATGATCGACCCCCGCCGCCCCGACCAGATCTTCAGCCTCGGCGATGCGAAGCAGTCGCTCGACCGCTTCTGGTGGGACGAAGCCGAGCCGGCTTGGGTCACCGCCGAAAAAGCCGGGGTGCGCAGCGCGACAATGTTCTGGCCGGGCAGCGAGGTCGACATCCACGGCGCCCGGCCGCTCGACTGGCTGCGCTTCGACCAGCATGTCTCGGGCGCCCAGCGCGTCAACACCGTGCTCGACTGGATGCGCCGGCCGGCGGCGATCCGCCCCGCCTTCGTCACCCTCTATTTCGACATCGTCGATACCGCCGGCCATCGCTTCGGCCCCGAAAGCGCCGAGGTGAACGCCGCGATCGCCGAGGTCGACAGCCGCATCGGCGAGCTTGTCGCCGGGCTCGACGCGCTGGGCCAGCCCGTGCGCCTGCTGGTCGTCGCCGACCATGGAATGCGCGCGGTCGACGCGGCGCGCGTGATCCAGCTCGCCGACCTGATCGACCTCCCCAGCATCATCGCGGTCGAGACCGGCCCCTATGCCGCGATCGAGCCCGCGGCGGCGACCGACGACCGCGTGTTCGCGGCGCTGCTGAAGCCGCACGACCATATGGATTGCCACCGTCGCGAGGATCTGCCCGCGCGCCTCCACTACGGCCGCAACCCGCGCGTCGCCGCGATCATCTGCATCGCCGAGCCCGGCTGGTCGATCATCGCGGGCGAGCCCGAATGGCCGATCGCGGGCGGCGCGCACGGCTATGACAATCAGGACCCCGACATGCTGGCGCTGTTCGTCGCCGCCAACACCGGCCTCAAGGGCGATATCGGCATCGTCGACAATATCGAGGTCTATCCGCTGCTGATGACGCTGATCGGCGTCGCGCCGCTGCCGAGCGACGCGACGGGCGCCCTCGCGAAGCGGATCGCGCATTAGGCCGCTTGCCTTCGCCGGCCCCGGCGCGCCATAGGATCGCCATGCTCTATTATGAAGATATCGAGGTCGGCGCGACCGAGCGCTTTGGAAGCAAGCGCGTCACGCGCGAGGAGGTGATCGACTTCGCGAGCCAGTTCGACCCGCAGCCTTTCCACCTCGACGATGCGGCGGCGGCCGCGACGCATTTCGGGCGGCTGTCGGCGAGCGGCTGGCACACCGGGTCGATGACGATGCGGATGCTCGCCGACAATATGAAAGCGCGCGAGCAGGCGAGCCTCGGCTCGCCGGGGATCGACGAGCTTCGTTGGCTGAAGCCCGTCTATCCCGGCGACACGCTGCGCTGCGAGACCGAAGTGCTCGACAAGAGGCGATCGAAAAGCCGGCCCGAGATGGGATTGTTCCAGTCGAAGCTCACCGTCTTCAACCAGCATGACGAGCCGGTGATGACGATGCGCTCGACCGGCCTCATCCGCGTCCGCGAGCCCGGCGTCGATCTTTAGGGTTCGGGCTCAGGCCTTGCAGGCCCACGCACCCTCATAGCTGCGTTCGCCGCCATAGGTGCGCTGCGCGGTGAGCGTCGCGACCTCGGACCCTTCGGCCGGCTTGACCGCCAGCTTCATGCCGGGACCCGAGAGCTCCATGCCCTTTTCGAGCGCCTTGAAACCGCCCGAGCCCGCGACGCGCAGCACCTTGCCGCCGATCTTGTAGGCGCCCGAGGCGAGCTCGTCGTCGCCGATGCTGGCCTTGGCGACGAGCGCCGGACCCGACTGGCCCTTGATGGTGAAGCTGCATTCATGGTCGCCGTCGAGGCGCAGCAGTTCGCCCTTTTCGATCGCGCTCAATTCGATCGGTTCGCCGCCGCCGGTGTCGGGCAGCTTCTTTTCGTCGACCGCGGTCTTGGTTTCGGGGGTTTTGGCTTCGGACTGGGGTTGGCCCGAACAGCCGGCGAGCAGCAACAGGGCGCCGAACGACGCCGCAAGAGGGGATTTCATCGACTTTTCTCTCCTTTGGCCTTCGACTTGGCGGGCAACAGCCCGCTAGTTTCGAAGACGAGGAGTCCCGTAACGGCGCAAATCCGACCGCGCAAGACCGCCATTCCCGCAATTTCCGGAGCGACCCGCCCGCCCGGCGATCCTTCGGCTAGGCGACCGGCCCCACGCGCGGATCGGGCTCGAGCCGGATCAGCGGCGCGCTCCGTCCCGTCAGCTTCGCGAAAAGCCGCGGCACCAGCGCGTTATTCTGCGCCCAGCTCCAATAGGCCTGATAGGCCGGATCGGCGAGCAGATGCTTTTCCTCGGTCTTCGCGCGCCAGTAATAGACGCTGCTGACCAATGCCAGGAGCGCCGTGTTGCGCGCGCCCTCGACCCAGCCGCCGCTGGTGACGAGGAAGGGCAGCGAGCCGACCCACCAGCTCAGATTCTTCGAGATATAGGCGGGGTGACGCGTCAAGGCATAAGGGCCGTGGGTGATCACGCCGCGGTGCGTCAGGTTCGAAAAGCGGATGCCGAACGCCATCGTCGCCCAGGCGTAGACGGCGATCAGGCCGACGAGCAGCGCGCCCCAGACCGCCATCAGCGTGTCGTGACCCTGAAGCCAATAGCCCCAGTCCGCCCCGCCGACCTGATAGTCGAGCGGACCGCCGTTCATCAGGATGAAGGGCGGATAGCAGATCAGCGCCGCGACCCACGCCATGCCGTAGGGATTGGCGGTGCGGATATGCGCGTCGAGCGGCTTCAGCGTCAAAATATAGCCGACGGTCGCGATATGGACGTCGACCAGATAGAGAAGATTGATCGTCCACAGCCCGGTCATATAGGGATTCGCGAGCACCTCGCTCATCGATACGCTGACCAGCGACGAGAAATTGCCCGGCACGATCGACAGCATGAAGGCGGTGAAGAAACCCTTCACCGCCCAGGCGCGGAAATGATGGCCGATCGCGCGGCCATCGACCGGCGCACCGGGCGCAATGAGCCAGCGGCCGAAGGCGTAGCAGCCGTCGCGCGGATCGACCAGGCGGCGGTCGAGCCACAGCATATAGGGGACCGAGACGAGCAGCAGCCACGGCGCGACGCGCGTGAGCAGCTCCATCGAAAATTCATATTGCCCCGACCAGTAATAGCGCATCGTCGCATAGCCGAGCGCGATCAGCCCCCAGGTCGCCCAGAGGCCCGCGAGCTTGGTCAGGCTGATGTCGAGCGTCTCGCGCCAAGGCCGTCGCAGCGACCAGTCGATCCCGGTCGACGGATTGCGGTGCACCTTGTCGACGAACAGCGACCAGAGCACCATCGGAACGCCGCAGGCGAGCACGCTCGCGATCGCCGATACGGGGCCGTCCATCCGCCCCCGGCCGCCCCAGTCGATGCCCAGAAACGCCGCGATCTCGGGCGCATAACGCGCGATCAGCAGATAGGAGAAGAGGCCGATCAGCCCGACGATGCCGACGCCCGCGCTGACCGCCGAACGCGGCCGCGCCTCGCGGGCGGCGGGGCCGGTGTCCGCCGCGTCGATCGCTGCGGAAAGGTTGGGCATGTGCGTCACCCGCTCCGCCTAGCCCGAAATGGTAAGCAAGCCGTCAACGATGGCGGCGGACACCCTCTGCTCGACGCCTGTGCGTTCGCGATTCGCACTGCGATTTTCGGCGGAAAAGTCGCCATTTTGGCAGTTTTTCACGACTCATCGCATCCCCCTTTCGATTCAGCCCGAGTCGGGGCGCAAAGATTCGCGCTGGGCTGACACCGCTGGTAAAGCGCGCTTCACGTCGGGGCGGAGGGCTCCATCAGAACAAAAGACGGGGTCGTTACTTGTCTTCGCAATCGACCGGTCTGCGCCGTTGGCGCCAGCGCTTCAACGCGCTGTTTCAGGACCATGAAATCTTCGTACGCACGCACGGACACGTCCGCTTCCTGCGCGTGAGCGCCGTCTGGCAAAAGCGCGTCGCGCTGATCGCAGGCGCGGTGCTGCTCGTCTGGGCCGGCGTCACGCTCACGATCTTCGTCAACCAACTCCTCACCGCCGGCGAACGCGCCGAGGTCGCGCAGAAGGCAGCAGCAGCAGCAGCCGGCGAAGCGCGCATCGCCAAATATCGCGACCGCATCGGCGAGATCGCCGCCGACCTCGACGAACGCCAGGCGCAGCTCGAGGATTGGCAGAAAACCTATTTCGGCGCCGAACCGCTCCCCACCGACGCCAAGGCGGATGCGGCGGACGCGGCGGCCAAGCCGCTCGAAACCAGCGCGGCCGATCCGCGCCTGCCCCCCGAGGCGCAGGTGCTCGCACGGCTCGAAGCGCGGCAGGAGGCCTTTTCGGCGCGCCTGCTCGCGGCGGTCAACGCGCGCGCGGGCAAAGCCGGCGAAGCGGTCGCCAAGCTCGGGCTCGATCCCAAATCGCTGGTCCGCAAGGCGAGCACCGGACAGGGCGGTCCCTTCATCCCCTGGCGCGGCCGCATCGGCCGCGCGGGCGCGCTGGGCAAGAGCTTCGCCGCGCTCGAAGGCGCGCTGTTCCGCATGGAGGTGCTCGAACGCACGCTCGTCGCCATCCCCTCGGGGCAGCCCGCGCATGTGCTGATGCTCTCGTCGAGCTACGGCTATCGCCACGACCCCTTCACCGGCGCGAGCGCGATGCATTCCGGGCTCGACTTCCCCGGGCCGCTCGGCACCCCGATTCTCGCCGCCGCCCCGGGCAAGGTCGCCTTCGTCGGCCGCCGTTCGGGCTATGGCAATGTCGTCGAGGTCGATCATGGTCAGGGCATCATGACCCGCTACGCCCACCTGTCCGGCTTCAACACGTCGGTCGGCGCACGCGTCGCCGCGGGGCAGCAGATCGCCAAGATGGGCTCGACCGGCCGCTCGACCGGCAGCCACCTGCATTTCGAAGTCCGTTTGAACGGCGTCGCGGTCAATCCGCGCCGCTTCCTGGAGGCCAAAGCCGATGTTCTCGAAGTCAAAGCCGATGCCCGACAGCGAGTCGGCGCCCTCGCCCGCGCCCATGCCGGCAGCGCAGTCGCAGCCCGCTAAGATGGCGACCGGCGCCCGCCATACGACCTTCTCGATCATCGGGTCGGACGTCGTCATCACCGGCAACGTCGCGGCGAGCGTCGACCTTCACGTCGACGGCAAGATCGAGGGCGACCTCAAATGCGCGAACCTCGTCCAGGGCGAGGCGAGCGAGGTCAAGGGCGCGATCGTCGCCGAGACCGCGAAGATCGCGGGGCTGGTCGACGGGTCGATCGAGGCCAAGACGCTGATCATCCACGCGAGCGCGCGGATCACCGGCGACGTCGTCTACGAAACGATCACGATCGAGAATGGCGGCAAGGTCGACGGCAAGCTGTCGCACCGCCGCCACGGCGCCGCGCCGGCCGCGGTCAAGGCCCCGCCGCCGCTCGAAGTCGTCGAGAACAAGTCGGTCGGCCTCTGACCCGGCGGCGCGTCACGCGGCGCCGGTAACCCAGTCCAAGGCCTCGTCGCGCGCGTCGGGTTCGAAGACGCGATAGCCGATATGCGGCAGGACCGCGCTTTCGATCTTGGTCAGGGCGCGTATCCAGGCCTGATCGGCAACCACGGCGACGCGGCCGAAGCGATCGAGCTTGCCGAGCAGCGGCAGAGCGCGCTTCATATAGGCGCCGAGCCCCGCGATCTCGATCCCGTCGATCGAGCGCGTCTCGACGAAAACATGCACCTTGGCGTGCCGCGCCATCGCACCGTCGAGCCGGTTCATGACCGCATCGAGCTCATCGCCGCCGATCCGGTCCGAAACGATGAGCGCGATCACGTCATCGGCGCTGTCGATCATCTCGATCATGGCTTTCTCCTCCCCGCCGAAACGCGGCGGACGCCTGGCCGTTCCCCGCCAGGCCGTCAGCTCTGCACGAGGGGCGACCCGAAACCCTCGGCATATTGCGGAGCACCGTCGGTGATGCACACCCACGGCGCCTTCGACCCTACGAAGATATGCGCCGCATAGCCCCGAAACCCCGGGTCGTCGTCGAGCAGCCCCGCCGGCACGAAATAAATCTTCCCCTCGGCATCGGGATGCGGCGTCGGGCTTCCGCACGTCCGGCAGAAGCTGGATGTCCAGCCCGCGCCGCCGGGGACCGCAAAGCTCGCGATATTCGCCTCGCCGCTCAGCCAGCGAAAGCTGCGGACCGAGGTGTAGAAGACGGCATTGCCGTCGGTCCCCGAAACCTTGCGGCATTTCGAGCAATGGCACTGGCCAGCCGGGCCGATCTTCCCGTCGATCGCGAACGACACCGCCCCGCAAAGGCACGATCCCCTGATTGGTTCTGACAATGTACGTTCCTCCGTGGGCCGGGATAAAGGATCGCGGGTGGGCCGCAGTGCTTCATCTCAATTGCGCGGCGCCTGCCGCCGGTAGCTGAGCGCTTCGGCGATATGGATGCGGCCGACAATGTCGACCCCCGCGAGGTCGGCGATCGTCCGCGCGACGCGCAGCATCCGCGTATAGCCGCGCGCCGAGAGCCGCATCGCCTCGGCGGCTTGCGCCAACAAGGCGCGCCCCGCCTCGTCGGGCGTCGCGACCGCTTCGAGCAGTTCGCCGTCGATCTCGGCGTTGGTCCGCGCCTTGTGCCCGGCATAGCGCTGGGTCTGAACGCCGCGCGCCGCGGCGACGCGCGCCGCGACCTCGGCGCTGCCCTCGGCGGGCGGCGGCAGGACGAGGTCGGCGGCGCTCACCGCCTGCACCTCGACATGCAGGTCGATGCGGTCGAGCAGCGGCCCCGACAGCTTGGCCTGATAATCGGCGGCGCAGCGCGGCGCGCGGCTGCACGCGAGCGCCGGATCGCCCAGATGCCCGCAGCGGCACGGATTCATCGCCGCGACGAGTTGCACCCGCGCCGGAAAGGTGACGTGCGCATTGGCGCGCGCGACGCTGACCTCGCCGGTCTCGAGCGGCTGGCGCAGGCTGTCGAGCACCCCGCGCTGAAACTCAGGGAGCTCGTCGAGGAACAGCACGCCGAGATGCGCGAGGCTGACCTCGCCCGGCCGCACCCGCAGCCCCCCGCCGACGAGCGCGGGCATCGACGCCGAATGGTGGGGCGCGCGGAACGGCCGGGCGCGGACGAGCCGCCCGCCTTCGAGCGTCCCCGCGACCGAGGCGATCATCGACACTTCGAGCGCCTCGGCGGGCGTCAGATCGGGCAGGATGCCGGGCAGGCAGGCGGCCATCAGCGACTTGCCCGCCCCCGGCGGTCCCGCCATCAGCAGATTATGGCCGCCCGCCGCGGCGATCTCGAGCGCGCGCTTCGCGGTCTCCTGTCCCTTGACCTGCGCGAGGTCGGCGGTGCGGACGGGCGGCTCGACCTCCCCCGGCCGCGGCGCGGCGAGCGGCGCGCTGCCCTTGAAATGGTTGAGCAGCGACAGGAGGTCGGGCGCCGCGAGCACCTCGACATTGCCGGCCCACGCCGCCTCGGGCCCCTGCGCGGCCGGGCAGACGAGCCCGCGCTCGACGCTGCCCGCGTGGAGCGCGGCGAGCAGCACGCCCGGCGACGCCGCGACGCGCCCGTCGAGCCCCAGCTCGCCGACGACGACGTAGCTCGCCAGCGTCTCGGGATCGACCACCCCCATCGCGCCGAGCAGGGCGAGCGCGATCGGCAGGTCGTAGTGCGAGCCCTCCTTGGGCAGGTCGGCGGGCGACAGATTGACCGTGATGACCTTGGGCGGGAGCGACAGGCCGATCGCGGCGATCGCGGCGCGAACGCGCTCGCGGCTTTCGCCGACCGCCTTGTCGGGAAGCCCGACGACGATGAAGCGCGGGACGCCGGGGGTGATCTGGCACTGCACCTCGACCCCGCGCGCTTCGAGCCCGAGATAGGCGGTGGTGGCGACGATCGCGACCATGGACATTCCCCCTCGCGGGCCTTGTGCCCGCTTTGTTCCCCAAACCCTTCATAGGGCAAGCGGCGGGAGGGTCGAGTCTTTTTCCCCAGTTTCCCGAAGTTGTTTCCCGAAGTTGGCGAAGGGGCCGCCGAGCGTGAGGTCCATGAGTTGACAACATACCAACCAGTCGGTATGTAGATTCGCATGACGACGAATCACCGCCCCTCGCCCCCCTCCCGCCGCGCCCCGCGCGGTTCCGCTGCCGCCGCCCGCACTGTCCCCTCGGCGGGCGGCGGCGCCCCCGCGGGCGGGCGGGCGGCGCGGGGGAGCGCGCGCGACAAGCTGATCGCCGCGGCGCATCAGACGGTGCGGCGCAAAGGCTATGCCGCGACGACGGTCGACGAGATTTGCGCGGTGGCGGGAGTCACCAAAGGTGCCTTCTTCCACCATTTCGCGTCGAAGGACGCGCTGGCGGTCGCTGCCGCCGAAGGCTGGACCGAGCGCGCGCGGCCGATGTTCGAGCTGCCGCCGCACACGAAGCTGGAAGATCCGCTGGACCGCCTGCTCGGCCATATCGATTTCCGCCTCGCGATGCTCGAAGGCCCGATCGAGGATTTCACCTGCTTCGTCGGCACGATGGTGCAGGAAGCCTATGCGACGAGCCCGGCGATCCGCACCGCATGCGAGGCGAGCATCACCGCCTATTGCGAGGCGCTGGCCCCCGACATCGAGGCCGCGATCGCGCGCCACGGCATTTCGCACGGCGTCGGCGCGATGAGCCTCGCGCGGCATATCCAGGCGGTGCTGCAGGGCGCCTTCATCATGGCGAAGACCACGGACGACCCCGCGATCGCGCGCGACAGCGTCACCCACCTGAAGCGTTACATCCTCATGCTGTTCGGCAGAGGCTGATCCACCCCCCTAGAAGCGAAGCGAAGAGAGGAATTCCCCATGTCCGATACTCCCAAAATGATTTTCGTGAACCTGCCGGTCGCCGACCTCGAAAAGTCGAAGGCCTTCTATACCGCGCTCGGCTTCACCAACGAGCCGCGCTTCACCGACGACACCGCCGCCGCCATGGTCTGGTCGGAGACGATCTTCGTGATGATCCTGAGCCACGACAAGTGGAAGAGCTTCACCGACCGGCCGATCCCGCCCGCAACGTCGAGCGAGGTGTCGCTGGCGCTCGCGCTCGGCAGCCGCGAGGCGGTCGACGCGATAATCGCGGCCGCGGCCCAGAATGGCGGCACCGCCGACGTCAATCCGGTGCAGGATCACGGCTTCATGTACGGCCGCGACCTTCTGGACCCCGACGGCCATGTCTGGGGCCCGTTCTGGATGGATCCCGCGGTGGCGAGCGGCGAAGCCGAACTGCCCGAAGTCGCGGGCTGAACACCGACCCAGGGAGGAGAGAGACGATGACTGCGACAACCACCATGACGGCGGCCCCATCGAATCGCACGGCGCTGATCGCCGGCCGCATCCTGAGCGGTCTCGTCATCGTCTTTCTGCTGCTCGACTGCGGAACCAAGCTGATCGCGCCGCAATTCGCCATCCAGTACAGCCCGCCCGGCCTCGGCTGGCGGCTCGACGTCGCGACGATGCGGACGCTGGGCGTGCTGCTGCTGATCCCGACGCTGCTGTATATCTGGCCACGCACCGCCGTGCTCGGGGCGATCCTGATCACCGGCTATCTCGGCGGCGCGATCGCCACCCACCTGCGCATCGACAGCCCGCTGCTGAGCCACACCCTGTTCGGCGTCTATCTGGGCCTGATGCTGTGGGGCGGGCTGTGGCTGCGCAGCCCGGCGCTGCGCCGGCTCGTCCCGCTGCAGGCTCCGCAGGACTGATCCCGGCCAAGGAAAGCCGCGCGCGGCTCCGTCACCTCCCGAGAAGGAAATTCCCATGTCCTTTCATCCTCCCCAGCTTTCGATGCCGCGCCTTGCCACGGCGCTGATCCCGGCGCTCCTGCTAGCCGCCGCCGCACCCGCCCACGCCCAGCCCGCCCCGGCCAGCGCACCCACGGCGACCGTAGTCGCGGCGAAGCCCGGCACCGCCGAGGTCAACGGCATCAAGCTCCACTATGCGGTTCACGGCGACCTCGCCTCCGGGAAGACGCCGCTGCTGGTGCTTCACGGCGCCTTCATGTCGGGCGAGGCGATGAAGCCGCTGGTCGATCGCTTCGCCGCGGCGCGCCCCGTCATCACGATCGACGCGCGCGGTCACGGCCGCACCGGCGAGGTCGGCGGCACGACGAGCTATCAGGCGATGGCCGACGATGCCGCGGCGCTGCTCGCCGACCTGGGCGTCGCGCGCGCCGACGTGCTCGGCTATTCGATGGGCGGCAGCACCGCGGTCGCGCTCGCGGTTCGCCATCCGGATCGCATCGGCAAGCAGGTCATATTGTCGGGCACCGCGAGCCTCGCCGGCTGGTATCCCGAAGTGCTCTCGGGCATCGCCGAAATGACCCCCGAGGCGCTGGCCGGATCGCCGATGGAAAAGGCCTATCGCGACATGTCGCCGACCCCCGACGCCTTTCCGAAGCTCGTCGCGGCGATCAAGCATCTCGATTCGACGCCCTTCGCCTTCAGCGACGAACAGCTCCGCGCGATTCCGGGCAAGACGATGATCATCCTCGGCGATGCCGACGGCGTGACCTTCGATCATGCGATCAAGCTGTTCAAACTGCGCGGCGGCGGCGACATGAAACCCGTCACCCAGGGTTTCATGACCGAGGCGCCCCGGGCGCGGCTCGCGATCCTGCCCGCCACCTCGCACATCGGCGTGATGGCCGAGGCGGCGACGATCGCCGCGATGGTCACCCCCTTTCTCGACGACGCAACGCCGCCGCTGCCTGCGGAGTTCTTCTGAAAACCCAGCGGCAAACCCCATGATCCAAGGAGAGGATCCATGCCCGTCAATCCGAATGCCACCATCGAAATCACCGCCTTCGACTGGGTTCCCGACTTCGCGCGCGGCTTCGTCCGCGACCTGCGCCCGCGCTGGGCGTGCGAGGAAATGGGGATCGACTATGCCGAGCATCTGATCAGCGCGGTCAATCGCCCGGCCGAGCATTATCGCGACCAGCCGTGGGGGCAGGTGCCCGTGCTGCGCGACGGCGATGTCCGCCTGTTCGAAAGCGGCGCGATCCTGCTCCACCTCGCCGAACGGGACGCGGCGTTGCTGCCGCGCGATCCGCAGGGCCGCGCGACCGTCACCAGCTGGCTGTTCGCCGCCTATAACAGCGTCGAGCCCTTGATGTTCGAGCTGTCGAACGTCGACCTGTTCGCCGCCGGCGAGGAATGGGCGAAGCTGCGCCGCCCGGGGCTGATGGAGTTCATCCATCAGCGCTTCGGCAAGCTCGCCGAGGCGCTGGGCGACCGACCCTATCTGGCCGGCGACTTCAGCGTCGCCGACATCGCGATGGCGACGGTGCTGCGCGAAGGCATCGAAAGCGGCGCGGTCGCCGAGCATCCGAAGCTCGAGGCCTATCTGGCGCGCTGCCTCGACCGCCCGGCCTTCGACCGCGCGCTGAAGGCGCAGCTCGCGGCGTTTCGCGAGGAAGCGGGGCCGGTGGGGCAATGAGAGCAGCCCCTCCTCTGAAGAGGAGGGGAGAAGAAGAACAAAGGAGAGAGACGATGACCTATGTGGAAGGATTTGTCCTCGCGGTGCCGAGCGCCCAGAAAGAGGAATATCGCAAGCACGCCGCCGAGGCGGTGGCGTTGTTCAAAGAATTCGGCGTGCGCCGCCACGTCGAGACGTGGGGCGACGACGTCCCCGCGGGCAAGCTCAACGATTTCCGCACCGCGGTGCAGGCGAAGGAAGGCGAGGAGATCGTCTTCAGCTGGTTCGAATATCCCGACCGCACGGCCCGCGACGCCGCGAACGAGAAGATGCTGAGCGATCCCCGGATGGAGAAAATGGGCGAATCGATGCCCTTCGACGGGCAGCGGATGATCGTGTCCGGTTTCGACTCGCTCGTCGAGGAAGGGCTCGGCGGAACGATGGGCTATACCGACGGCTTCCTGCTCGCGGTGCCCGACGCCAACAAGGACGCCTATCGCGCGATGGCCGACAAGGCGGCCGTCGTCTTCCTCGATCATGGCGCGACGCGCGTGCTCGAATGCTGGGGCGACGACGTCTATGACGGCAAGGTCACCGATTACAAGCGCGCGGTCCACACCGAGGCGGGCGAGACCCCGGTGTTCAGCTGGATCGAATGGCCGAGCAAGGAAGCGCGCGTCGCGGGCTGGGAGAAGGTCATGACCGACGAACGGATGAAGCATGATCCGAACGACCAGACCTTCGACGGCAAGCGGATGATCTACGGCGGTTTCACGCCGATACTGGATGCGTGACGCTTTTTTACCCCTCCCCTTCAGGGGAGGGGCAGCGAGACTTGCGGGCTTGCCCGCTAGTCGCAGCGGGGTGGGGTCCATCGACCTTGCGCAAGGCCGATGGACCCCACCCCAACCCCTCCCCTGAAGGGGAGGGGCTTTAGAAAGGCAGAGACGATGCAACATCTGGCCTTCCCCAATGAAAGCCCCGACTATCGCGAGGCGCGGATCGCGCTCCTCGATGCCGAAATCGCGCTGAGGCGGCAGATCGAGGCGGTCGCGGGGCAGCGGCGCGCGCTGCCGCCCGGCGGCGCGGTGCCCGAGGATTATGCCTTCGAGCGCATCGGTGCGTATCAGCGCCCCGAAACGGTGACGCTGTCCGAACTGTTCGGCGATCACCCGAGCGTCATTCTGCAAAGCTTCATGTTCGGGGCCGAGCGCGACACGCCCTGCCCCGGCTGCACGCACATGCTCGACGCGATCGACGGCAGCGCCCGCCATATCGGACAGCGCGCGCCGCTCTATATCGTCGCCAAGTCGCCGATCGCCCGGCTCGAAGCCTGGGCGAAGGAACGGCGCTGGCCGCACCTTCATTTCCTGTCCGACGTCGAGGGGCGCTATTCGGCCGATTATTTCGGCGACACGCGGCGGCTGGGCGCCGCGAAGCGCGCCGAGCGCGGCATGGGCGAAGGCGAGGATTGGGACGAGACGATCTTCAACGTCTTCTGCAAGGACGGCGATGCCATCCGCCATCATTGGGCGAGCGAAATGGCCTATGCGCCCGAAGATCCCGGCCAGCACCATCGCTCCGGCGATCTCGTCGATCCGCTGTGGGGGCTGCTCGACATGACGCCCGAGGGGCGCGGCAATTTCTTCCCGAGCCTGAGCTATGAAGGAGAAAGACGATGACCAATCCCAAGGGCAGTTTCATCTGGTACGAGCTGATGACCAGCGACCCCGACGGCGCGGCGCGCTTTTACGGCGCGGTCGTCGGCTGGACGATCGCGGCGCATTCGGACCCTGCGGCGAGCGGCGTCGACTATCGCATGATCGGGCGCTCGGACGGCGGCAACGCCGGCGGCGTGCTCGCCTTGGGTGCCGACATGCTGGCGGGCGGCGCGCGGCCGGCGTGGATGGGCTATCTCTACACCCCCGACGTCGACGGCACGATCGCGGCGATCACGGCCGACGGCGGCGCGGTGCACATGCCCGCGACCGACCTGCCGGTCGGGCGCATCGCGATGCTGTCGGACCCGCAAGGCGCGGTCTTCTATGTCATGAACCCGATCCCGCCCGCCGGGATGGAGGATATGGACAGCGACGTCTTTTCGGTGACCGAGGCGCAGCATATGCGCTGGAACGAGCTGATGACCAGCGACCCCGACGCCGCGATCGCCTTTTACCGCAAGCACTTCGGCTGGGGGCAGGAGGGCGCGTTCGACATGGGCGACATGGGCGCCTATCGCTTCCTGCAACTGGGCGAGGTCGGGATCGGCGCCGTCATGGGGCTGATGCCCGGCGTGCCGGCGGCGATGTGGTCCTATTATATCGGGGTCGACGACATCGACCGCGCCGCGGCCGCGATCACAGCGAACGGCGGCACGATCACCAACGAACCGATGGAAATCCCCGGCGGCGAGTTCGCGATGAACGGCGTCGACCCGCAGGGCGCGGCGTTCGGCCTCGTCGGGCCGCGGCGTTGAGGCATGTAAAGCCCCTCCTCTTCAGAGGAGGGGTTGGGGTGGTGGACGCCGGTGAAGGAGCACCACCCCGCTGCGACTAGCGAGCAAGCTCGCAAGTCTCGCTGCCCCTCCTTGCGAAGAGGAGGGGAATTGGAAGAGGAGAGAGACGATGACGACCCCCGCGAACCAGGCGCCGACCGGCGGCCTGACCCCGCATCTCACGATTCGCGACAAGCGCGCCAAGGATGCGATCGACTTCTATGGCAAGGCGTTCGGCGCGACCGAGATCGCCCGTATGCCCGCCGACGACGGCGAGCGGCTGATGCACGCGCATGTCCACATCAACGGCGCGTCGCTGATGATGCACGACGATTTCCCCGAATATTCGGGCGGTCCGGCGCCCGAGCCCGCGGGCGCGGTGCTCCATTTGCAGGTCGACGACACCGACCGCTGGTACGGCCGCGCGATCGAGGCCGGCGCGACCTCGGTGATGGCGCCCGAGGACATGTTCTGGGGCGACCGCTACGCGCAGGTCAAGGATCCGTTCGGTCACCTCTGGTCGATCGGCACGCCTTTGAAGGGAGAAGGATGATGAGCCGGAACCCCGTGACCCTGTGCCTCTGGTACGACAAGGAGGCCGAGGAAGCCGCCGCCTTTTATGCCGCGACCTTTCCGGACAGCGCCGTCGGCGCGGTCCACCGCGCGCCGCTCGACAATCCGAGCAGCAAGGAAGGCGCGGTGCTGACGGTCGAGTTCACCGTGCTCGGCGTGCCGTGCGTCGGGCTCAACGGCGGCCCCGCTTTCCAGCATAGCGAGGCCTTTTCCTTCCAGGTCCATACCGACAGCCAGGAGGAAACCGACCGCTATTGGAACGCCATCGTCGGGAACGGCGGGCAGGAAAGCATGTGCGGCTGGTGCAAGGACAAATGGGGGGTGAACTGGCAGATCACCCCGCGCGCGCTGCTCGACGCGACGACCGGGCCCGACAAGGCCGCGGCGAAACGCGCCTTCGAGGCGATGATGACGATGAAGAAGATCGACATCGCGGCGATCGAAGCCGCGGTGAAGGCCGCATGACGACGGCGCGGCAGAGCGCGGCGCTCCGCGCCTGGCTGATCGCGGGGACGCTCGACATCGCCTATGCGGCGGTGCTGAGCGTCGCCGCCGGCGGCAGTATCGGCGGCATGCTGCGCGGCGTCGCCAGCGGGCCGTTTCCCGGCGCGAGCGGTTGGGGCGCGGGCGGCGCGATCGCCGGCCTCGGCGTCCATTATGCGATCATGGCCGCGATGGTCGCGGCGTGGTTCGCCGCGGTGCGCCGCTGGCCCCCGCTCGGCGCGCGGCCGTGGTGGATCACGGGCACGCTCTATGGCCTGTTCCTCTATCTGGTGATGAACGCGATCGTCCTGCCGCTGCGCTTCGGGTCGCCCTTCCCGCCCGACGATCTCGCCAAGGCGGCGGCGCTGCTCGTTCCCCATATCATTTTCGTCGGCTGGCCAATCGCCTGGTTCGCCCGCAACAAGGAAGCCCGCTGATGCTGACCTTCTATGGCCATCCCTTCTCTTCCTACACCTGGAAGGCGCTGATCGCGCTCTACGAGAAGGATCTCGCGTTCGACTATCGCGTCATCGAGCCCGACCGGCCGCAGCATATGGCGGAGCTGCGCGCGCACTGGCCGATCGGCAAGTTCCCGCTGCTCGTCGATGAGGGGCGGGCGCTGTTCGAGGCGACGATCATCATCGAATATCTCGATCGACTCGCGTCCGAACCGCCGCTGATCCCCGCCGATCCCGACGCGGCGCTCACGGTGCGGCAGTTCGACCGCGTCTTCGACAATCATGTGATGGGCCCGGCGCAGGAGGTGGTGTTCGACGCGATACGCGGGCCCGAAAACCATATGCCGATGATCGTCGACAAGGCGAAGGCGGCGCTGGAGACCGTCTACGGCTGGCTCGACGAGCAACTGGCGGGCGAGGGCTGGGCGACCCCGCACGGCTTCACCCTCGCCGACTGCGCCGCCGCGCCGTCGCTCTTCTACGCCGACTGGGTGCACGAGATCGCGCCGCGCTACGCCAATCTGCGCGCCTATCGCAGCCGCCTGCTCGCGCGGCCGTCGGTGAAACGCTGCGTCGACGACGCGCGGCCCTATCGCGCCTATTTCCCGCTGGGCGCCCCGGACCGCGACTGATGGCCGAGCTCAACCACACGATCATCTGGTGCCGCGACAAGGCGGTGTCGGCGACCTTCCTGGCCGAGATGCTGGGGCTCGCGGCGCCCGAACCCTTCCTGCATTTCCTGGTCGTTCGTCTCGCCAACCATGTGTCGGTCGATTTCATGGAAAAGGACGGGCCAGTCGCGCCGCAGCATTATGCCTTTCTGGTCAGCGACGCCGAATTCGATGGCGTGATGGAGCGGATCGACGCGCGGGGCCTGCCGCACTGGGCCGACCCCGCACGCACCCGGCCGGGCGAGATCAATCGTCATTTCGGCGGGCGCGGCGTCTATTTTCCCGATCCCGACGGGCATCTGCTCGAAGCGATCACCACCCCCTATGGCAAGGAATCCGACCTGTGAGCGAGACCCGCGACCCGCATGAGCTTTCGATTTCGATCTTGATCGACGCGCACCCCGACGCGGTGTGGCGCGTGATGACCGAGCGCACCGCCGAATGGTGGTGCCCGCAGCCATGGACGGTGACGATCGAGGAGATGGACCTGCGTGCCGGCGGACGCTGTGCGATGGTGATGCACGGCCCCGAGGGCGAGACGCATCCGACCGACGGCCTCTTCCTCGAAGTCGTGCCCGGCCGGCGCTTCGTGACCACCGACGCCCTCGTCCGCGACAGGGGCGGGCGGCTGGCACCGGCCGATCCCTTCATGATCGGCGGCTGGGAAATCGAGCCCGAGGGCACCGGCACGCGCTTCACCGGCTGGGCGCGTCACTGGAGCGACGAGGCGCGCCAGCAGCACGAGGATATGGGCTTCACCGAAGGATGGAGCCGTGTCGCCGGACAGCTGAAGGCGCTGTGCGAGGCGGGGTAGAATTCCGTCCCGCAACGCGGTTAACGCCGCGCTGACCGCGCCTGTTTGCCCTTTGATAGCCGCGCGCGCGCGAAGGCGGCGGCATGGTTTCGCCGGCCGCCATCCTCCGCACGCTGATCGTCGCCGCGATCGCGGCGCTGCTCGCCTTCGCGCCGGCGCAGGCGCAGCGGGTCGTGACGATCACCACGACGACGGTGACCTGGACCTATGAGGATGAGGCGGATGCCAACGACGGGGCCAGCCTCGACGAAGCGGCCATGCTGCTCGATGACGAGGCGCTCGCGGCCGAGGCCGATCTCGGTGCGACGCGGCGCTATGCGCCCTCGGCAAGCCTTGCGACGCTCGGCCCAGCCAGGGCGCGCTTCGGCCCCTTCGCGGTGATCGACGCGCAGACGGTGCGGATGGCGGGCGACGTCACCGCGGCGACGCCGCGCCAGTTCGCCGCGATGCTCGCCGCCTTTCCGGGGCTGACACGGATCGAGATGGTCGATTGCCCCGGCAGCCTCGACGAGGAGGCGAACCTGATCCTCGCCCGCGCGATCCGCCGCGCGGGGCTGGATACGGTGGTGCCTGCCGGCGGGTCGGTGCGATCGGGCGCGGTCGAACTGTGGCTCGCGGGCGTCCGGCGCCGCGCCGCGCCCGACGCCGAATTCGGGGTGCATAGCTGGATGGACGAAAATGGCTATGAAGCGAACGACTATCCCGCGAACGATCCGGTCCATGCCGAATATCTGTCCTATTACCGCGAGATGGGAATGGACGACGCGAAGGCGCGCGCCTTCTATGCGCTGACCAACAGCACGCCCTTCGACGACGTGCGCTATCTGACGCGCGGCGATATGGCGCGCTTCGTAGCGCTGGATTGATTCGATCTTCGATCCTCCCCGTCGCGCAGCGATGGGGAGGTGGCAGCGGCGTAGCCGCTGACGGAGGGGCCGAGCGCGAAGCGTTCGCTATGCTCGCCGCCCCTCCACCATCCTTCGGATGGTCCCCCTCCCCACGGCTTCGCCGCAGGAAGGATCGGCCGAGCGCGCTGCCTTAGCCTTGTAACACGCCCCTCGCCTTCCCACATCGCTCCGCATGGCGAAGCGCAGCCTCTATCAGCGATTGCGGTCGAACGCGCAGGTGCGCCTCGCGCTGTTCGTGCTCGGCGTGCTGCTGATGATCGCGGCGCCGATCCTCGGCCCGCTGCCGGGGCCCGGCTTCATCATCCTGTTTCCCGCCGGATTGATGCTCAGCCTGCAGAACAGCCCCTGGGCGAAGCGCGTCTATGTGCGGTTCAAGCGGCGCCACCCGCGCTATGCCGGATGGACCGACCGCATCATGCGGCGCGCGAGCGCGGCGCGGCGGCGCGCGCGCGAAGCGCTGGAAAAGCCGTCCGATGGCGATTGACTTTGCGCCGACTCTCGCTTATCCGCGCCCCCATCGGCGGCCGCCTTCGTTTGGCGGCCCTTTTTCGTTCGATCGATTGAAGAGATTTTGGGGATACCGCGATGAAGCGCACCTATCAACCGAGCCGCCTCGTGCGCAAGCGCCGTCACGGCTTCCGCGCCCGCAAGGCCACCGTCGGCGGCCGCAAGGTCCTCGCCAACCGCCGCGCGCAGGGCCGCAAGAAGCTGTCGGCCTGATCGCCGACGCTTCGCCGCCAGCTCAGACAGAGTTGGGGCTGATGCGAACGCTATCCAAACGCAGCGAATTTCTGGCCGCGAATCGCAGCCTTCGCTTTCCCATGCCCGGCTTCGTCCTGCTCGTCCGCCCGCGCGGCGACGCGGATGAGGGCGTCGGCATCGGCTATACCGTCAGCAAGAAGGTCGGCAACGCCGTCACCCGCAACCGGATGAAGCGCCGGCTGCGCGAACTCGCGCGCGCGGCGCTGCCCGAATCGGGGATCGCGGGCGCCGACCATGTGCTGATCGGCCGGCCCGGCGGCAACGACATCGTCTTCGCCGAGCTCGGCGAACAACTCGATTCGGCGCTGAAACGCGCGGCGAAGAAGCTGGCGAAATGAGTGGCGTGAGCGTTTCCAGTTGTCGTCATCCCGGACTTGATCCGGGTGACGATGATTTCAGCTGCGCGAAAACCCGAATCGCGTGTGAAGTTCGGCAGTTTTCAGGGCTTTCCCGATGATCGCCCGCCTCCTCATCCTGATCGCGCGCGGCTGGCAGTTCGGCCCGTCGCGGATATTGCCGCCGACGTGCCGCTATGCGCCGTCGTGCAGCGAATATGCGATCACCGCCTTGCAGCGCCATGGTGCGATCAAGGGTGGCTGGCTGGCGACAAAGCGGCTATTGCGCTGCCATCCCTGGGGCGGGCATGGCTATGACCCGGTTCCGTGACGGCCGGCAATCCCGACATTTTTGAGACGAAGAGAGACCGAAAAGCGTGGACGACAAGCGTAACCTGATCGCGGCAATCCTGTTGTCGGTGGCCATCCTGCTGGGTTGGAATTTCGTCGCCGACCGCTTCTTTCCGACGCCCGCCAAGCCCGACGTGACCACCACGGTCGCGGGGACCGACGGCACGGCGCCCGCGGCGACCCCGCCGACGCAGGGACAGCCGAGCGGCCTGCCGGCACCCGGCGCCGCGGCGCCCGCCGCCCCGGCGCCGCAGGCGATCCGGCCGGTCGAGGCGGTGCTCGCCGAAGGCCAGCGCATCCCGATCGAGACGCCGGCCCTGTCGGGCTCGATCAACCTCGTCGGCGCGCGCATCGACGACATCACGCTGACCAAATATCGCCAGACGATCGAGAAGAACGCCCCGCCGGTGCGGCTGTTCGCGCCGGGCGGGACCAAGGCCGCCTATTTCGCGAGCCTCGGCTGGTCGGCGCAGGGCATCGCGGTGCCGGGCGCGACCACGGTGTGGACCGCGACGGGCGCGAAGCTGACCCCGGCGACGCCGGTGACCCTGAGCTGGGCGAACGGCACCGGCCAGACCTTCCGCATCGAATATAGCATCGACGACCATTATATGATCACCGCGAAGCAGACGATCGCCAACACCGGCACCGCGCCGGTGACCGCGAGCAGCTATGCGCTGATCGACCGCCACGGCAAACCGACCGACCCGCACGAGCAGAGCAGCTGGACGATCCATATCGGGCCGACCGGCTTTCTCGGCGGCAAGTCGATCCTCGACGTCAACTACAAGGACCTCGATGAGAGCGGCGCGGTCAAATATGACAGTGCGGCCTGGCTCGGCTTCACCGACAAATATTGGCTCGCCGCGATCGTTCCCGCCCGTGGCGAGCGCGTCGACGCCTCGCTGAGCGCGCCGAGCGCCGACAATTACCAGGCGCTCTTCGCGCGCAAATATGCGGCGGTCGCGCCGGGTCGCCAGCTGACGACGACGAGCCGCATCTTCGCAGGCGCGAAGGAAGTCAGCGTCCTCGAAACCTATACCAACGATCAGGGCATCACCCGCCTGTCGCACGCGATCGACTGGGGCTGGTTCGATTTCTTCGAAATCCCGATCTTCAAGCTGCTCGACTGGCTGTTCAAGCAGGTCGGCAATTTCGGGCTCGCGATCATGCTGCTGACGGTGATCATCCGCGCGGCGATGTTCCCGATCGCGCAGCGGCAGTTCCATTCGATGGCGCAGATGCGCCTGGTCCAGCCGAAGATGAAGGCGCTGCAGGAACGCTACAAGGACGACAAACCCAAGCAGCAACAGGAATTGATGAAGCTCTATAAGGAAGAGAAGATCAATCCGCTCGCGGGCTGCCTGCCGATCCTGCTCCAGATCCCGATCTTCTATGCGCTCTACAAGGTGCTGATGCTGACGATCGAGATGCGGCACCAGCCGTTCATCCTGTGGATCAAGGACCTCTCGGCGCCCGACCCCGCGCATATCCTGAACCTGTTCGGGACGCTGCCTTTCACGCCGCCATCCTTCCTCGGCATCGGGGTGCTGGCGCTGATCCTGGGCATCACCATGTTCCTGCAGTTCCGCCTGAACCCGCAGGCCACCGACCCGGTGCAGCAGCAGGTGTTCAAGATCATGCCGTGGCTGTTCATGTTCATCATGGCGCCGTTCGCGGCGGGGCTTCTGCTCTACTGGATCACCAACAACTGCCTGTCGATCGCGCAGCAGCAGTGGATGTACCGGAAGTTCCCGCAGCTCAAAGCGGCGCCGGTGAAGTGAGCCCTTTCCCCTTCCTCGTCATTCCCGCGAACGCGGGAACCCAGAGCGTGAAAGCGCGGACTCCGGCGGCACCCGCCGGGTCCCTGCTTGCGCGGGGATGACGACGGTGGATGAGGAAAACGGCGCCGACCGTCCCGAGCGCGCGCGCAAGCTGTTTTCGGGGCCGATCGCCTTTCTGAAATCGGCGCCCGCGCTTCAGCATCTGCCCGCGCCTTCGGTGCCCGAGATCGCCTTTGCCGGGCGTTCGAACGTCGGCAAATCGTCGCTGCTCAACGCGCTGACGAACCGCAACGGGCTCGCGCGCACCTCGGTGACGCCGGGGCGGACGCAGGAGCTCAACTATTTCGACGTCGGATCGCCGCTGGCGTTCCGGCTGGTCGACATGCCGGGCTACGGCTTTGCCAAGGCGCCGAAGGATGTCGTCAAGAAATGGCGCTTCCTGGTCAACGACTATCTGCGCGGGCGACAGGTGCTGAAACGTACTTTAGTGCTGATCGACAGCCGCCACGGGATCAAGGACGTCGACCGCGAGGTGCTCGAGATGCTCGACGTCGCGGCGGTCAGCTATCGCCTCGTCCTGACCAAGGCCGACAAGATCAAGGCGAGCGACCTCGCCGCGGTGCACGCCGCGACCGAGGCCGAGGCGCGCAAACATCCCGCCGCGCATCCCGAGGTCATCGCGACCAGCAGCGAAAAGGGCCTGGGGATCGCCGAGCTCCGGACCGCGGTGCTGGAGGCGGTGGAGTCATAATTCTCCCCTCCCGCTTGCGGGAGGGGTCGGGGGAGGGCATGTTCCGACCCCGTAAACATGGGCCTTCTACAGGCCCTCCCCTAGCCCCTCCCGCAAGCGGGAGGGGTATCTGGAGACCCCATGAAACTCTTCCTCGGCAACAAGGCCTATTCGAGCTGGAGCCTGCGCGGCTGGCTCGCCGCCCGGCACAGCGGACTGCCGTTCGAGGAGGTCACCGTCCCGCTCTATGACGAGGACTGGTCGAACCGCCGCGAGGGCGACGAGTTCGCGCCGTCGGGCGGCAAGGTGCCGATCCTGTGGGACGGCGACGACATCGTCGTCTGGGACAGCCTGGCCATCATCGACTATCTCAACGAAAAGACCGGCGGCACGCGCGGATATTGGCCCGAAGACATGGCGGCGCGCGCGATGGCGCGGTCGATGGCGGCCGAGATGCATTCGAGCTTCGCGGCGCTGCGCCGCAGCCACAGCATGAACATCCGCCGCATCTATCCCGCCGCCGAGCTCGCGCCCGACGTGCAGGCCGACGTCGTGCGCATCATGCAGATCTGGGCCGAGGCGCGGGCGCGCTTCGGCGGCGAGGGCGACTATCTGTTCGGCGACTGGTCGGCCGCCGACATGATGTTCGCGCCTGTCGTCACCCGCTTCATCACTTATTCTATCCCGCTGGCGCGCTTCGCCCTGCCCTATTGCCAGGCGGTGATCAGCCACCCGCACATGCAGGAATGGATCGGCGGCGCGCAGGCCGAGGATTGGGTGATCGAGGCGTTCGAGGGCCCGGTGGAGGGGTAACCCAGGATCCTCCCTGTCGCGCAGCGATGGGGAGGTGGCAGCGGCGCAGCCGCTGACGGAGGGCCGAGTGCGAAGCACTCGCTGGCGCTCGCGGCCCCTCCCCCGCCTTCGGCGGTCCCCCTCCCCACCGCTTCGCGGCAGGGAGGATATCCTCAAGGCAGCCGCTTCACCGGATAGGGCGTGCCGTCCTTGTGCGTATAATGATCGGGCGTGAACAGCATGTCGATGTCCGAATAGCCGCCGCCGATATCGTATTTCTTGCCGCCGCCGAGCGCGACGAACACGCAGTCGGCCGCCGATTCGTTGACCAGATGATGGCCGTTGGTGCTGCCCTTGGGCCAGACCGCGATGTCGCCGGGACGCATCGGTGTTCGGCCGTCGTCTTCGATCAGCACCGCCTCGCCCGCGATCATCACCAGCATCTCGTCCTCGCCGTCGTGCCAATGGCGCTGCGACGACCAGGCGCCGGGTTTGAGCACGACATGGCTCGCGGCGAAATCCGAAAGGCCGCTGGGGGGCGCGAGGCGGCGGTACCAGCGGCCCGCGACGGCCTGGTCGAAGGGCTCTGGATAGCCGGTCGCGTTGGTCTGCGGAATCGCGTCGAGGTCGATCTTGGGCATGGCAGTCGCTTTCTTTGTTCCTCCTTTGTTTCGCACAAAAGCGGCGCGATGCAAAGCCTCGACTTGACGCGGCGCAAAGGGGTAAGGGAGCGGCATGACCCATGGCATCGACCCGCTCGACCTTGCAAAGGCGCTGATCGCCGCGCCCAGCGTCACCCCCGCGACCGGCGCGGTGTTCGATGTGCTCGAGGCGGCGCTGGCGCCGCTTGGCTTCACCGTCGAGCGCTTCATCGACGGGATCGAACCCGACGGGCCGGTCGAGAATCTGCTCGCGGTTCGGACGGGTAAAGGGCCGGTGCATTTCGGCTTTGCCGGGCATCTCGACGTCGTGCCGCCGGGCGTCGGCTGGACGGGCGACGCCTTCGATCCGCAAGTGCGCGGCGAGCTGCTCTACGGGCGGGGCGCGGTCGACATGAAGGGCGCGATTGCCGCCTTCGTCGCCGCGGCGGCCGCGACTCCGGCCGAGGCGGGAACGATCAGCCTGATCGTCACCGGCGACGAGGAGGGCCCTGCGGTGTTCGGCACCCGCGCGCTGATGGAACATATGGACGCGCGCGGCATCCGCCCCGACATGATCCTTGTCGGCGAGCCGACCTCGGTGCAGCGGCTCGGCGACATGGTGAAGATCGGGCGGCGCGGCTCGGTCAATATCTGGATCGACGTGCCCGGCACGCAGGGCCATGTCGCCTACCCCCACCTTGCCGACAATCCGATCCCCAAGCTGGTCCGGATCCTCGCCGCGATCGACACGGTGACGCTCGACGAGGGGACCGAGTGGTTCCAGCCGTCGAACATCGAATTCACCGATATCGAGGTCGGCAACGGCGCGACCAACGTCATCCCCGCCTCGGCGCGGGCGCGGCTGTCGATCCGTTTCAACGACCAGCAGAAGGGCGCCGAGCTCGTCCAGATGATCGAGCGCATCGCGCGCGACGTCGAGCCGGCCGCGAAGGTCGTCGGCAAGATTTCGGGCGAAGCCTTCCTGACCCCGCCGGGCGAGCTGTCGGCGCTGGTCGCCGAGGCGATCCACGCCGAGACCGACGGGATGCCCGAGATGTCGACGACGGGCGGCACATCGGACGCGCGCTTCCTCCACGCGCTGTGCCCCGTGGTCGAGTTCGGGCTGACCAACGCGACGATGCACAAGCTCGACGAGGCGGTCGCGGTCGAGGATCTGCGCACGCTGACCGCCATCTATCGCGGGATCCTGATGCGGGCCTTCCTCTAAACCCTAATCCTCGCGCCCGCGCCGCAGGATCACATAGACCGCGCCGGCGCCGCCATGGCTGATGTGCGCGGGACGCAGCGCGACGATCCGGTCGGCGTGGGACGAAGCGGCGAGCCAGTCGGCGAGCGAGGCGCGGATCGCGCCGCGCGGGCGCGGCTCCCCGTGCATCTGCGGCAGGCGGTCGGCGCCCGGGCGCAACCGCCCCGCGACGACGAGCAGCACGCGCGCACCGCGGACCAGCGCGCGGGAAATCGCTTCGTCGAGCAGCGCCTGCGCCGAGGCGAGTGTGTGGCCGTGGAGGTCGATGCTGATCTCAGGGCGGACATGGCCCTTGCGGAGCCGCCGGTCCCAATGACTGTCGAGAGTCGCATGGCTGTGCGTCCGGCGCGGCGGCGGCAGCGGAGATGCGCGTACCGGGGTGGCGGGTGCGGCGATGCCGCGCGGTGCGGGCTTGGGTGGGCGCACGGTCGGCGGCGACACCGGCGGGATCGTGGTCGGCCCTTTGGGGAGAGGGCGCACCGTCGCCGCGACCTTCTTCCAGAGCGCCGCTTCGTCGGGGTCGAGCCGGCGCGGCATCGTCAGACGCCTTGCGGCGCCAGCCGCGCGACGCTGGCGCGCGGCAGCAGGAGAAGCGCCGAGCCGCGCGCCGACATGCCGCCGGCGAGTGCGCGCGCGCGGTCGCCCGCGCCCCAGAAGCTGTCGAAGCGGTTCGCGCCCTTGATCGCGCCGCCGGTGTCCTGCGCGATCCACAAACCGCCCGGTTCGGCGCGGTCGAGCGAGAGGAAGACGGGGGCGCCGAGAGGCACATATTTGGGATCGGCGGCGAGGCTGACATGCCCGGTCACCGGTACGCCCAGCGCGCCGAGCGGCCCGGGGCCGGTGAGGGAGCGGAAGAAGACCCAGCTCGGATTCTCGTTCATCACCGCGGCGCCGCGCACCGGGTCGGCGCGCAGATAATCGAGGATGCCCTGCATCGACGCCTGCCCCGGCTGGAGCTCGCCGCGATCGCGCAGCAGCTTGCCGATGCCGACATAGTCGCGGCCGTTCTGGCTGTCGTAGCCGATGCGCAGGATGCTGCCGTCGGGGAGGCGGAGCCGCCCCGAACCCTGCACCTGGAGGAAGAAGAATTCGGCGGCGTCGGCCGCCCACGCGATTTCGAGTCCGCGCCCTTCGAGCGCGCCGCGCTCGATCGCCGTGCGATCGTAATAGGGGACGAAATTGGTGCCCTCGACGCGGCCGCGGATCTTCTTGCCCTGAAGCGCGTCCGAAAACAGGCCGAGGTCGACGTCGACGAGGTCGGCGGGACGGCGATAGATGGGGACGTCATAGCCCGGCTGCTTCGTCCGCGAGGCCGCGATCTCGGGTTCGAAATAGCCGGTGACGAAGGCGGCGCCGGCGCCGACCTGCACCGTGCCGAAATAGCGGCTGAAGAAATTGCCCGCGTCGCGATCGGGCCAGGCGCCCGCCGCAGCGCAGCTTTCGGCCCATTCGGCGGGCTGGGTGAGGCCGCTCGCGTCGGCACGGCGCTGGACCGACGGGCAGCTGAGGCGGAAGGCCTTGAGCGCGGCGGTGGCCTGGTCTGGCTTGATGCCGAGCTCATTATATTCGGGGCCGAGGACGACCCCGGCCTCGGCGGCGGTGGTCGCGTCGGCAGGTGGCGGAGGCGCGGCGAGCGGCGGGTTGGGTGTCGCCGGGACCGGCGGCGCCGCAACATCCGGCGCGGTCGAGGGACGCGGCGTATAGGGTCGCGGCGTCCCGGCGGGTGTCGGCGCGGGGCCGGGCGCGCTGGTCGATGGCGACGCGGGGGCGGCGGCATCGGGAATCACCGATGCGCAGGCCGAGAGCAAAGGCAGCGCGGCGAAAAGGGCGAAACGGAACGCGGGCGTGCGCCGTGCCGCGCCCCTCGCGGTGGCCGGCACGGACGTCAGGCCGATTCGGCTTCGTCGAGCACCCAATTGGGGTCGTTGCTGCCGATCGCGCGGCGGAAGGTCCACAGATCGTCGGTCTGCGTCGCGTCGCTCATCGATCCTGCGATCATCCGGCCTTCGGCATCGCGCGTTACCGCGCTGATGTCGGCCAGATAGCGGACGGTGATGCGCGCCTCGCCGCGATGGACCGCGACCGCGGTGATCTTCGCCGAATCGATGCCGACGAGGCGGTTATCGAGCCGCTCGCCGCGCGCCTCGCGCGCGTCGATCGCATCGGCGAAGGCCTGATAGCTGTCGTCGTCGCACAGGTCGCGCAGCGTGTCGCGGTCGCCCGACCAATAGGCTTCGAGGATCATGCGGTAGGCCGCCTCGGCGCCTTCCATGAAGCGGCCGGCATCGAAATGGCGGTCGCTCGCGAGCAAGGTGCGCAGCCCGGCTTCGGCGGCGGGTTCGTAGACGAGCTTCGACGGATCGGCCGCCGATCCCTGCGGCGCGGGCAGCGCATCGGCGTCGTCGAGACGCACCGGCGCGGGCGCACCGCGCTCGTCGCGGCGCGGCAGGACAGGCTCCTGCTCGTGCCCGGTGCGCTTGCCGAGCACCGAATAGAGTCGCATGCCGAGAAAGGCGGCGATCATGGCGAGCAGGACAATCGAAAAAGCGGTCACGGGCAAACGTCCAATGCGGCGAGGATAGGTTTCTGCGTCAACATAGGCGATGCACCGCCATGTTTCAAATCTCCCTTGGCCCCGGCTCCGCGACAGGTCAACGCCTGGCACCCCCGGCGGTTGCGGCGATCCGTGCCACGGCCGCGACGGGCAGCCCCATTGTGCTGGCCGCGCACCGCTGCTAAGCGCGCCCGCGAGCGACGCGCGCCGCCCGGTCGGTGCGGGTTCCCGTCCTTCGAGTTTCCAGCGAAAGTGCAATCATGGCCGACGAAACCACCCCCGAATTCACGCCCGAAACCCTGACCAACGGTGAGGACAACAGCCCGGCGATCGGCCTGATCTCGCAATATGTGAAGGATCTGTCGTTCGAGAATCCGAACGCGCCCGCAGCCTATCAGTGGCAGTCGGCGCCTCAGATGGACGTCCAGTTCAACATCAGCGCCGAAGGCGTCGGCGAGAATCTCTATGAGGTCGCGCTGAAGATCGACGTGACCTCGAAGGCCGACGAGGGCACCCTCTTCGTCATCGATCTCAAATATGCCGGCCTGTTCGGGGTCCGCAACGTGCCCGACGACCAGCTCCAGCCTTTCTTCCTCGCCGAAGCGCCGCGCATCCTCTTTCCCTTCGCGCGCCGCGTCGTCGCCGACGCCGTGCGCGACGGCGGTTTCCCGCCGCTGCTGCTCGAGCCGATCGATTTCCACGGCCTGTTCATGCAGCAGCTGCAGGCGCAGGGCGAAGGCCAGGGCGAGATCCCCGCGCCGGTCGGCGAGGCCTGAGGCACGCCTTTGGGGGGAAGCCCGACCTTCCCCCTCCTCTTCAGAGGAGGGGTAGCGAGACTTGGTTCGGCAAAGCCGAGCCTAGTCGCAGCGGGGTGGTGCTTTTCCATCCCGCGCAAGATCGGCATCCACCACCCCGCTGCGACTAGCGAGCAAGCTCGCAAGTCTCGCTGCCCCTCCTCTGAAGAAGAGGGGGTCAGGGCGTGACCAGCCTCGTCAAGAGCGTCGGGACGATCGGCGGGCTGACGCTGGTCAGCCGCATCTTCGGCTTCGTGCGCGACATGCTGCTCGCGCGCGTGCTCGGCGCGGGGCTCGCGGCCGACGCCTTCCAGCTCGCCTTCACCCTGCCCAACACCTTTCGCCGGCTGTTCGCCGAGGGCGCCTTCTCGGTCGCCTTCGTGCCGATGTACAGCCGCGCGCTGCATGGTGCGGAAGGCGAGAAGAGCGGCGAGGACGCGGCGGCGCGCTTCGCCGACGACGTGCTCGCGGTCTTCCTGTGGGTGCTGCTGGGCTTTTCGGCGGTGATGATGATCGTCATGCCGGGGATCGTCTGGCTGCTCGCGCGCGACTTCCAGGACGTGCCGGGCAAGTTCGACCTCGCGGTCTTCCTGAGCCGGGTGACCTTTCCCTATCTGGGGCTGATCAGCCTCGTCGCGATGCTGTCGGGGCTGCTCAACGCGCGCTCGCGCTTCGCGCCCGGCGCCTTCGCCCCGGTGCTGCTCAACATCCTGCTGATTTCGGGGATCATCGCCGGCTGGTGGCTGCGCGGCGACAGCCATGACGACCGCATCGTCGCGATCGCGCTCGCGGTATCGGTCAGCCTCGCGGGGGTCGCGCAGCTCGCCTATCTGCTCTGGGCGGTGCGCCGCGCCGGGCTCCGGCTGCACTGGCGGCTGCCGCGCTTCACCCCCGAGGTGCGCAAGCTGGGGATGCTGATCCTGCCCGCGACCTTCGGGGCCGGCATCTATCAGGTCAGCCAGTTCGTCGACACCTTCTTCGCGACGTCGCTGCCGCAGGGGTCGCTGACCCTGCTCAAGCTCGCCGACCGATTGAACCAGATGCCGCTCGGCATCGTCGGCATCGCGCTCGGCACCGCGATCCTGCCGATGCTGTCGCGCCACATTCATTCGGGCGACGCCGCCGAGGCGCAGCGATTGCAGGGCAATGCCTTCGAGATGGCGACGCTGCTGACGTTGCCCGCCGCCGCCGCGCTCGCGATCTGCGCCCCCGCCTTCACCGCCGCCTTCTTCGTCGGCGGCAAGTTCACCGCCGCCGACGGCGCGATCATGGCGAACATCGTCGTCGCGCTCGTCGCGGGGCTGCCCGCTTATGTGATCGTCAAGATATTGAACCCCGGCTTCTTCGCGCGCGAGGATACGCGGACGCCGGTGTGGACCGCGCTCGCGTCGCTGATCATCAACATCGCGATCAACCTCTATGTCGTCGAACATTATGGCATCGTCGGGCTCGCGGGGGCGACCGCGGCGTCGGCGAGCATCAACTGCCTCCTGCTCTATGCCATCCTCCACCGCCGCGGCTGGTTCCACTTCACCGCGCGGCTCGCGGGCCGCATCGCGCGCCAGCTGGTCGCGGTGGCGGCGATGGCGGCGCTGCTGTGGTGGATGATGCCGCTGCTCGCGGACCATTATGGCGGCTCGGCGTTCGAGCGCGCCTGGTCGCTTGCCGCGCTGGTCGCAGCGGGCGGCACGGCCTTCTTTGCCGCCGCTTTCCTCGTCGGCGCGCTTGACAAGGATCTGCTCGCCATGCTGACGCGGCGGCGCGCGCGCAACGGAGCGGCGCCTTCACAGGAGTAGACCATGCGGATCGTATCGGGCATCCAGCCCACCGGAAATTTGCACCTCGGCAATTATCTGGGCGCGATCCGCAACTGGGTGCGGATGCAGGACGATGCGGCGGCCCAGGGCGGCGACTGCCTCTTCTTTCTCGCCGACCTTCACGCCATCTCGATGCCGCATGTGCCGGCCGACCTGACCGCCAATACGCGCGCGATGACCGCGGCGCTCGTCGCCTGCGGCATCGATCCCGACCGATCGACCCTGTTCAACCAGGCGCGCGTCCCCGCGCATGCCGAGATGCAATGGCTCCTGAACGGCACCGCGCGGCTCGGCTGGCTCAACCGGATGACGCAGTTCAAGGACAAGTCGGGCAAGAACCGCGAGAGCGCGTCGGCGGCGCTCTATACCTATCCGGTGCTGCAGGCGGCCGACGTGCTGCTCTATCAGGCGACGCACGTGCCGGTGGGCGAGGACCAGAAGCAGCATCTGGAACTCGCGCGCGACATCGCGCAGAAGTTCAACAACGACTATGCGACCCCCGAAGCGCCGGTCTTCACCCTGCCCGAGCCGATCATCCCAGCGGGCGCGGCCCGGATCATGAGCCTGCGCGACGGATCGGCGAAGATGTCGAAGTCCGACCCCTCCGACATGAGCCGGATCAACCTGACCGACGATGCCGACACGATGATGCAGAAGGTGAAGAAGGCGCGAACCGACCCCGAGGTGCTGCCGTCGGAGGCGGCGGGGCTCGAGGGGCGGGCCGAGGCGCGCAACCTCGTCGGCATCTATGCGACGCTCGCCGACATCAGCGTCGACGCGGTGCTCGCCGACTATGCGGGGCAAGGCTTCGGCGCGTTCAAGCCGGCGCTCGGCGAGCTGCTGGTCGAGAGGCTCGCGCCGATCAATGCGCGCTTCGTGGCGCTCAAGGACGATCATGCAGCGCTCGACGCGATCCTCGACAAGGGCGCGGCGAAGGCAAGAGCCCTTGCAAAACCGACACTCGATGCCACTTATGATGTGTTGGGCCTGTGCCGCTGACGCGGCGCGGAACCGGAACCGGCGGGGAACAAAGCCGCGACGAACCGGGTTCAACCAAGGTTAAGTCGCTTTGGCGTAGTCATGGTATAAAGCGCGGGTCATACTGCGCACCGAATCACGGAGCATGACAATGAGCAAGATCAACTTCAGGCGCCTCGGCCTCGCCGCGATGACCGGCGCCGCATTGGCGCTCGCGGGCTGCGCAACCCCGTTCAAGGCCGACGTCGCGCGCTTCCAGACGCAGCTTCCGGCGCCGCAGGGCCAGAGCTTCGCGGTCGAGGCGGGCAATCCCGCGCTCGAGGGCGGGATCGAGTTCGGCCAGTACGCCAATCTCGTCGCGGGCGAACTGACCCGCTATGGCTATCGTCCCGCCGCGCCGGGCGAGAAGGCCGACCTCGTCGTCCATATGGACTATGGCATCGACAAGGGCCGCGAGCGCGTGGTGAGCACGCCGAGTTTCGGCGACCCCTGGTACGGCGGCTGGTACGGCCGCGGCTTCTATCGCCCCGTCATCGTGCGCGGGCGCCACGGGCGCCGCTATGTCGCCGGCTATTACGATCCCTTCATGTGGGGCGGCTTCGGGCCCGGCTGGGGCGGCAGCGACGTGTCGAGCTACACCGTCTACACGAGCGACCTCAGCCTGCGCATCGACCGCGCCGCCGACGGCTACCGCCTGTTCGAGGGCCGCGCCGAGGCGCAGTCGCGCGACAACGACCTCGTCGACATCGTCCCCAACCTGATCCAGGCGATGTTCACCGGCTTCCCCGGCAATTCGGGCGAAAAGGTCCGCATCACGGTGGCGCCGCCCGAAAAGGGCTGATCGCCGCATATCGAATTGAAAAAGCCCGCCCTCCATACGGAAGGCGGGCTTTTTTATGGGTGGATATGCGCGTGCATCTCGAATGGGAGTGGCGGGAGGCGGCCGTAACAAGACATTGAATTCTTCGTCACCCTGAACTTGTTTCAGGGTCCATGGCCCGCCCTCGAATTTGGCGCGGCGCCGAAGAAGAGATTTGGCCATGGATGCTGAAACAAGTTCAGCATGACGAGGCTGGATGACAGCTCCCCACCCCCAATCAGCTATTCAAACTCCGGCGGATCGCTGCGATTTCGGCGTCGAGTTCGCTGTCGTTGACGCGTAGCGCCTCGACCGTACGCACCGCGTGGATCACCGTCGAATGATCGCGCCCGCCGAAGCGGCGGCCGATCTCGGGATAGGAGCGCGGGGTCAGTTCCTTCGCCAGATACATGGCGACCTGGCGCGGGCGGGCGACCGCGCGGACGCGGCGCTTCGACGCCATTTCGGACTTGTCGAGCCGGTAGTGGGCGCAGACGGCGCGCTGGATCTCGTCGATCGTGATCCGCGGGCGGGCGCTGCGCACATTATCGGCGAGCCGGTCCTCGGCAAGCGTCAGGTCGATGCGCGCACCGGTGAGCGCGGCATAGGCGAGCAGCTTGTTGAGCGCGCCCTCGAGCTCGCGGATGTTGCGGGTGAAATGCTTGACCAGATAGGCGACGACGTCGTCCGGAACCTCGACCATCGGCATCGCGGCGAGCCGCTGGCGGATGATGCGTTCGCGCAGATCGTCCTCGGGCGCCTCGATATCGGCGACGAGCCCGCCCGACAGCCGCGACAGCAGCCGCGCCTCGACCCCGTCGAGCATCGCCGGCGGCCGGTCGGCGGTGACGACGAGACGCTTCCCCGCGGTCATCAGATCGTCGATCGTGTGGAGCAATTCCTCCTGCGTCGAATTCTTGCCGATCACGAATTGCAGATCGTCGAGCAGCAGCAGGTCGGCGGCGCGCAGCCGCGCCTTGAACGCCATCATGTCGCCGCCGCGCATCGCGCCGACGAATTCGAGCATGAACTTCTCGGCCGACATCAGGATGATGGTCGCGGTCGGCTCGATCGCGGCATAGCTTTGCGCGATCGCATGGAGCAGGTGCGTCTTGCCCTGCCCGGTGCCCGAGCAGAGATAGAGGGGATTGAACTGCGGCACTTCCGCCATCGCCATGCGGCGCGCGGCGTTGGCGGCGAGAATGTTCGAGCGCGCGACGACGAAGCGGTCGAAGCTGAGGCGGGCGTCGAAAGGCGATGGAGTTGCCGGCGCGAGCGCGGCGGGCGGGTCGAAACTCGGCAGCGGCGCGGCCAGGGTCGCAGCGCCGCGCTCGGCGGCTGCGACGCCCGCACGGACGAGCACCGTGCGCACCGCGGGCAGATGATGCCGCCATGCGAGCTCGAGCCGGTCGCCGAATCGCTCGTTGATCCAGTTGGCCGAAAAGCGGCTCGCGGTTTCGAGGGTCACCACCCCCGACAGCGAGCAATAGTCGGCAAAGCGCACGGGCTTCAGCCAATGGTCGAAGGTGCGGACGCCGAGGTCGCGGCGCAGCCCTTCGGCGACGCGCGGCCAGAGCGTCGCGGCGTCGCCGCTCATCGCCCTCTCTCCCGCATCGCTGCCATGACTGCTCCCGCTCTCCATCACCTTGCGTCGCCCCTCCGGTCCCCCTGTCACCGCCGAAACGCGCCCGCGGCCGCTCCACGCGCCGATCCTCCGCCCGCGGCAAGCGCAAGCGTCCCACCCGGGACCAGCCCGAAGGAGTGCGAATCATGTCCATGTAACGGCCGTCGGCGAAGGCCAACGACCCCCCTGTCTAGGCAGGAGAGAGAGATGGGATCAAGGCCGGGGCGCGTAAAAAATCTGAAATAAAATTCTTGACTCGCCCCACCCCTCGGAAATGCGACTATGGGGCAATTATTCCATATTTTTCAGCTATTTATAGCTGACCCCATTCCCGCGCCCGAACGAATCGCGATGAATCCGCCACTTACCGCGCTGCAACAGCAATGACTTTTGGCAGTCATAAAAAAGACCCGCCGGGCGAACCGGCGGGTCTTTGAAATCGGTACGCTGCGAAAGCCGAATCAGGCGATCGCGTTGACGCTCTTGGTCAGGCGCGAATATTTGCGCGCGACGGTGTTCTTGTGGAGCACGCCCTTGGCGACGCCGCGCGCCATTTCGGGCTGGGCCGCCTTCAGCGCCGCAGCGGCGGCGTCCTTGTCGCCGGCGGCGACGGCGGCTTCGACCTTCTTCACCAGCGTGCGGATGCGCGACACGCGGTTCTTGTTGACGATCGTGCGCGCCGTGTTGCGGCGGATGCGCTTCTTTGCCTGCGGCGTATTGGCCATAAGTTCCTCAAAAATCCAATCGGTTCAACGGTCGGAGCACAGCCGAAAGCGGAGCAGCCGAATCGCGCGCGGGCGGCGAATCAATGTCCGGATGCGGCCGGTTCCGGATGACCGGACCCTGCTCGAAGGGTGCGCGCATAGCGGTGAAGGGCGATTGGGTCAATGCCTATTGCGGGCAACGGCCCACATCAGCGCTGGCATTTGGGGCAATAGAAGGTCGAGCGCCCGCTCTGCACGACGCGCGCGATCGTGCCGCCGCATTGGCAGCGCTCGCCCTCGCGACCGTAGACGCGCCAGTCCTTCGCGAAATAGCCGAGGTCGCCTTCGGGGCTGAGGAAATCGCGCAGGGTCGAACCGCCCGCGGCGATCGCGGCCGTCAGCACATCCTTGATCGCGGGGACGAGCGCGGCGAGCCTGGCCCGGGGAACGTCGGCCGCGGGTTTGAGCGGCGAGATCCGCGCCATGTTGAGCGCCTCGCAGACATAGATGTTGCCAAGCCCCGCGACGATCGTCTGGTCGAGCAGCATCGCCTTGATCGGCGCGCGGCGCCCGCCGAGCGCGCGCGCCAGATAGGCGGCGCCGAAATCGTCCGCGAGCGGTTCGGGGCCGAGCGTCACGAAGGCGGGGAAGCGCGCCAGCGGGTCGCCCGCGACGAGATCGACCGAGCCGAAGCGGCGCGGGTCGTGGAGGAAGAGCCGATGGCCGCCCGCGGTTTCGAGGAGCAGATGGTCGTGCTTTCCGGCTTCGCCCCCTTCGGTGCGCCAGCGCCCCGACATGCCGAGATGAAAGATCATATGGTCGTCGCGGTCGGTCGAGACGATGCCATATTTGGCGCGGCGCGACAGCGTCGTCACCGTCGCGCCGGTCAGCCGCTGCGCGAGGTCGGCCGGAAAGGGCCGGCGCAGGTCGGGGCGGAAGGTCGTGACCGCGACGAGCCGCTGCCCTTCGAGAAAGGGCGCGAGACCGCGGACGGTGGTTTCGACTTCGGGGAGTTCGGGCATATCGCCCATGCGGCTACGCTCCATTTGCTTGCGCGACAAGGCCCGGCTAAAGGCCGGGACGCACTTCCGCACTCCCCGCAAAGGCGCACATCAATGCCCACTCCCGACACCGTCAGCTTCGGCTATGAAGAGGTCCCCGCGGGCGCCAAGACCGCGATGGTCGGCGAGGTGTTCAGCCGCGTCGCGCGCAAATACGACATCATGAACGACGCGATGTCGGGCGGGATGCACCGGCTGTGGAAGGACCGCTTCGTGCGCCGCGTGAAGCCGCGCGCTGGCGAGGCGATCCTCGACATGGCGGGGGGCACCGGCGACATCGCCTTTCGCATGGAGCCGTCGGGCGCGAGCATCACCGTCGCCGACATCAACCCCGACATGCTCGGCGTCGGCATGGAGCGCGCGGCCGAGCGAGGCATCGCCAGCCTCGTCTGGTCCGAGCAGAATGCCGAAAAGCTCAGCTTTCCGGACCAGTTCTTCGACGCCTATACGATCGCCTTCGGCATCCGCAACGTCACCGACATCCCGGCGGCGCTCGCCGAAGCGCATCGCGTGCTCCGCTACGGCGGGCGCTTCTTCTGCCTCGAATTCTCGACCAACGAATGGCCGGGCTTCAGCCAGGCCTATGACGCCTATTCGCATCATCTGGTGCCCAAGCTCGGCAAGCTGATCGCGCAGGACGAGGACAGCTATCGCTATCTGATCGAATCGATCCGCCGCTTCCCGCCGATGCCCCAATTCGCGCAGATGATCCGCGATGCGGGGTTCAGCGCGGTGAAGGTCGAGCCGATCCTGGGCGGGCTGGTGGCGATTCACAGCGGGTGGAAGGCTTGACCCGTCCCGTCACCCATATTGTCCGTCTGCTGCGCTGGGGCCGCATTCTCGCACGCCACGGCGCGTTGCGCGGGATCGAAACGGCTCCCCAGACTCCGCCGGGGGTCAAGCGGCTGTGCCGGATCGCACGGCTGGGGACGATCCAGCCGAAGGTACCCGACTATGCCGCCGCCTTCCAGGCGATCGGCCCCGCCGCGGTCAAGCTGGGGCAGACGCTCGCGACGCGCCCCGACCTTGTCGGCGAGGAAGCCGCGCGCAACCTCCTGACCTTGCAGGACGCGCTGCCTCCCGTCGCCTTCGACCGCATCCGGCAGGAGATCGAGGCGACCTTCGAGGCACCGCTCGAAAGCCTCTACGCCGAATTCGATCCCGAACCGGTGGGATCGGCGTCGATCGCGCAGGTCCATCGCGCGGTTACGACCGAAGGCCGCAAGGTCGCGGTGAAGGTGCGCCGTCCCGGCATCGACAAGCAGTTCGCGCGCGACATCGACACCTATGAATGGGCCGCGGCACATCTCGAGGCGCTGGGGGGCGAAGCCTCGCGCCTCCGCCCGCGCCAGGTGATCGCCAACTTCCGCCGCTGGACGCTGCGCGAACTCGACCTTCGGCGCGAAGCCGCGTCGGCGTCCGAGCTTGCCGACGCGATGACCGGCGTGCCGACCTATGAAGTGCCCGCCATCGACTGGGATCGCACCGCAAGCCGCGTGATGACGCTGGGTTGGATCGACGGCATCAAGATCTCGCACCGCGACCAGCTGATTGCCGCCGGGCACGACATGAAGACGCTCGCGGCGAACCTCGTCCACGCCTTCCTGCGCCAGGCGATCGCCGAGGGTTTCTTCCACGCCGACATGCACCAGGGCAATTTGTTCGTGAAAGCCGACGGGACGATCGCCGCGGTCGATTTCGGGATCATGGGGCGGATCAACCGGCAGGCGCGCTACTGGCTCGCCGAGATTCTCTATGGGCTGACCACGGGCAATTACCGCCGCGTCGCCGAGATTCATTTCGAGGCGCAATATGTCCCCGACTATCACAGCGTCGAGGAGTTCGCGACGGCGCTGCGCGCGGTCGGCGAGCCGATGCGCGGCAAGCCGGTGAGCGAACTCAGCGTCGGGCAGATGCTCGACGGACTGTTCGCGATCACGCGCGATTTCGACATGCAGACCCAGCCGCACCTGCTGCTGCTCCAGAAGACGATGGTGATGGTCGAAGGCGTCGCGACGATGCTCGACCCGAAGATCAACATGTGGGACGTCTCCGGCCCCTTCGTCAGCGCCTGGATCCGCGACGAGCTCGGCCCCGAGGCCGCGCTCGCCGACGGCATCCGCGAGCAGGGCAAGACGCTGGCGCTGATCCCCGACATCATCCGCCGCCTCGACGCGCAATTGCCCAGGAAAGGCGCCGCGCCCCCCGCCCCGCCGCTGCCCGACATTCCGCTGATGTGGGAGCCGGGCGAGAAGCGCGTCTGGTGGCGCTATGCGCTGACCGTGCTGGTGGGCGCCGCGGCAGGCGCGGGGCTGCTGCACTGGCTGGGTTGAAGCGCGGCTGAAATGCGCATATCTTATGCGCAAGGAGAATGGCGATGAACCGTCCGGCGCGATTCGAAGGACCCAAGAAGGCGACCAATGTGTCGTTGAGCGCCGAACTGGTCGAAGAGGCCAGGAAGCTCGGCATCAACGTCAGCGAAGCGTGCCAGACCGGACTTGCCGCCGAGGTGAAGAAGGCGCGCGAGACGGCGTGGAAGGAAGAGAATCGCGCCGCGATCGAAAGCTGGAACGACTACACGCGCGAGCATGGACTGCCACTCGCCAAATACCGGCTGTTTTGATGCCGCAGTTCGACGTTTACAAAAGTCGCGACGGGAACGAATTGTTGCTCGATTGCCAGAGCGACCTGCTCGGCCATTTCGATACACGTCTCGTCGTGCCGTTGGTCCCGGCGCAAACCGCACAGAAATTGTCGCGCCTGCATCCGCTTTTCGAGATCGAAGGCGAGCCCCGCATCATGGCGACGCAATTGGCGTCGGCGGTCGACATGCGGGAATTGGGCACCCGCGTCGCGTCGCTGGCCGAGCGGCGCTATGACATATTGAACGCAGTCGACATGCTGCTGACGGGGGTTTGACGATGGCGGCGAAACGCATCCTGCTCATCATCGGCGGTGGCATCGCCGCCTACAAGAGCGTCGAACTCGTCCGGCTGCTCCGCAAGGCGGGCATGACCGTGCGCTGCGTGCTGACGCGCGCGGGCGAGCAGTTCGTGACCCCGCTGACCCTCGCGGCGCTTTCGGAGAACAAGGTCTACACCAGCCTCTTCGACCTCAAGGACGAGGTCGAGATGGGGCATATCCAGCTCTCCCGCGAGGCCGACCTGGTCGTGGTCGCGCCCGCGACCGCCGACCTGCTCGCGAAGATGGCGGGGGGCATCGCCGACGATCTGGCGACGACGCTGCTGCTCGCGACCGACAAGCCGGTGCTCGCGGCGCCCGCGATGAACGTGCGGATGTGGCTGCATGCCGCGACGCGGCGCAACGTCGCGACGCTGCGCGGCGACGGGGTGACGGTGATGGAACCCGACGAGGGCGAGATGGCGTGCGGCGAATATGGCCCGGGGCGTCTTCCCGAGCCCGAGGCGATCAAGCGGGCGATCGACGAAGCGCTCTCTTCTCCCCTCCCGCAGGAGGGGGACTTTAGCGGCCAGCCCGATTTCGCGCCCGCGAACCATCGCCCGCTCTACGGCCGCCGCATTCTCGTCACCGCGGGCCCGACGCACGAGCCGATCGACCCGGTGCGCTACATCGCCAACCGGTCGAGCGGAAAGCAGGGCTTCGCGATTGCCGCCGCCGCCGCCGAAGCCGGCGCCGAGGTGCTGCTGGTCGCGGGCCCGGTGCCGCTGCCCACGCCGCCCGGCGTGGTCCGCGTCGACGTCGAGACCGCGCTCGAGATGGCGGCGGAGGTGCAGGCGGGGCTTCCCGTCGATGCCGCGATCATGGTCGCCGCGGTCGCCGACTGGCGCGCCGCCGACACCCACGCGCAGAAGATCAAGAAGGATGGCAGCGGCGCGGTTCCGCCGCTCGCGCTCGCCGAAAATCCCGATATCCTCGCGGGGCTCGCGAAAAGCGCCGAGCGCCCGTCGCTGCTGATCGGCTTCGCCGCCGAGACCAACGACGTCATCCCGCACGCGCAGGCGAAGCTCGCCAAAAAAGGATGCGACTGGATCGTCGCCAACGATGTCTCCGCCGACCCGATGGGCGGCGAAACCAACCGCGTTCACATCGTCAGCCAGGACGGGGTGGACAGTTGGGACCGGCTGCCCAAACAGGCGGTCGCCCGCAAATTGATGGAAAAGATCGCCGATGAGCTCGACCTCCGTTCACCCCCTGATTCCGATTGAGATCCGGATCCAGCGCCTGCCCAACGGCGGCGGCCTGCCGCTGCCCGCCTATGCGTCGGACGGCGCGGCGGGGATGGACGTCGTCGCGGCCGAGACGCTGACGCTGCGCCCCGGCACGCGCCACGCGGTCGCGACCGGTTTCGCGATGGCGATCCCGCCGGGGTATGAGGTGCAGGTGCGCCCGCGTTCGGGCTTGGCCCTGAAGCATGGCATCACCTGCCTCAACACGCCGGGAACGATCGACAGCGACTATCGCGGCGAGGTGAAGGTGATCCTCGCCAA
>Ga0182745_1000453_pt1 | contig 46418 bp, 28 predicted proteins | sample eDN3rd30CKraftBY_FD_128523 | JGI IMG/M metagenome (GOLD analysis project Ga0182745, IMG submission 128523) | Enriched backyard soil microbial communities from Emeryville, California, USA - eDNA 3rd pass 30_C Kraft BY (version 2) (version 2) | ecosystem: Environmental > Terrestrial > Soil >...
ATATCCACGGTCCTGGTGAAAGTGAGAACGATTCTCAATTTCGAACCAGGGGTGCCGGTCGTGGACGCTGCTCCCGTGACGATGGCGCGCCCCGCTGGGGGGCTCTTCCGCATGGGAGAGTCCGCCTCGGCGGAGGGCTTCTGGAGCCGGTGGAGTGGGGCGTGCTTCCTGGCCGTCGTGCTGCACGCCGGCGTGGTGGCCGCCGCGCTGTCGGTGACGCCGTCGCCGCCAAAGCCAGCGGTGCGAGAGGAGCCGGAGCTGGTGCTGCTGGCTCTCGCGGCGCCGCCGCCTCCGCCCCCCGCGGGCGGCGGGGCTCAGCGGGCGCCGGCGAAGAAGGACCTGCAGCGTCAGGCGCGGCCCCGGCCCACGCAGCGCGTGGTGCCCGCCCCCGTGCCCCGGCCGGAGCCGGTGGTGGAGGTGAAGCCGGAGACGCCCCTGGAGCCAGTGCCCGAGCCGGTTGCTGAACCGGCGCCCGAGGTGGCCCAGGCGGCGCCCGCGGACAGCGGCGCCGCGTCCGCGATTGGCGGGGTGGTGGGGGGCGTGGTCGGCGGGGTGGTGGGCGGCACGCAGGGCGGCATCGTCGGCTCGACGGCGATCGGCGGCACGGGCGAGGCGCTCACCCTCAAGCAGGTGATGCGCGCGCCCACGGTGCAGACGTCGGTGGCGCCGGAGTTCCCGCGGCTGGCGAAGCAGCGCAACATCCAAGGCAAGGTGGTGGTGCGCATCATCGTCGGGACGGATGGCCGGGTGGAGGCGGAGCACACGAAGGTCATCCGCTCGGTGCCCGTGTTCGACGCGGCCGCCATCAACGCCGTCAATCAGTGGCGCTTCACGCCGGCGCTGGGCCGCTCGGGCCGGCCGGTGCGCGTCATCGTCGATGTGCCGGTCAACTTCTCGCTGACGTGAGTACCGGCGCGGGGTCGCGCCGGTGCCGCCCAGTGTTGCTCGCGCGCGCCCCGGCTCGCGCCCAAGTCGTTTCATGCGCACCTTCCGAAACATCATCTTCTGGATTCATCTCATCGTCGGCGTCGCCGCCGGGCTCGTGATTGGCATCATGTCCTTCACGGGCGTGGTCATTGCCTTCGAGAAGCAGATCATCGAGTGGGCGGAGCGGGATGTCCGGACGGTGCAGGTGCCATCTCCCGACGCGGTCCGGCTCCCCGTGGAGGCGCTGGTCGAGCGCGTGCGCGCGGCGCGGACCGACGGGCAGCCTTCCGGCGTGACGGTGTTCCCCGACCCGGCGTCGGCCGTGCTGGTGAACCTCGGCCGGGGCTCGGTGGCCTACGTGAATCCGTACACCGGGGAGGTTCTGGGCGCTGGCGCGACGGGCCTGCGAGGCTTCTTCCAGTGGAACGTGGAGCTGCACCGGTGGCTCGCCGCGAGCGGTGACAACCGCGCGGTGGGCAAGGCCATCACCGGGGCGAGCAACGCGGTGTTCCTCTTCCTGGCCATCTCCGGCCTGTACCTGTGGTGGCCGCGCAAGTGGACGCTGCGGGCCATGCGGCCGTCGCTGTGGTTTCGGCGCGGGCTGAAGGGCAAGGCGCGCGACTGGAACTGGCACAACGTCATGGGCTTCTGGCTGCTGCCCGTGCTCGTCGTGCTCACCGCGTCGGGCATGGTCATCTCGTACAAGTGGGCGTCGAACCTGGTGTTCACCATGACGGGCAACACGCCGCCCGCGACCCAGGGGCCGCCGGGCTCGGCGACGGTGAAGGTGCCCGCGCCCGAGGGGGAGCTGCCCCTCACGCCGATGGACGCGCTCATCGCGGAGGCTCAGAAGACGTCGCCCACCTGGGCGTCCGTCACGGTGCGCCTCGGCGGCGGTGGGCGCGGCGCGCAGGCGGCTGGTGAGCGCGGCGGAAAGGCCGAGGTGGACGCCGTGGCGCTGACGATCCGCGAGACGGATGCGTGGCCTCCGTTCGCCGCGAAGCAGGTGTCGCTCAACCCCTTCACGGGCGAGGTGGCGAAGCTGGAGGGCTACGCCGACTACAACAGCGGGCGCAAGCTGCGCACCTGGCTGCGCTTCCTCCACACCGGCGAGGCGCTGGGCCTGGTGGGACAGTTCGTGGCCGCCGTCGCGTCGCTGGGGGGCGTGTTCCTCGTCTACACCGGCTTCGCGCTGGCGTGGCGCCGGTTCTTCCCCCGGCGCCGTGGCGCGGCCGAGCCCCGCGCGGAGGCCGCCGCTCAGTCCGAGCAGGCGGCTTGAGAGGGGCGCCCACCTCGCGCTCGCGAGGCGGGCTCCTTCGCTACTTCCCGGAGGGTCAGCTCCGGTCCTTGCGGACCAGCACCTTCCGGCCACGCAGCGTGGTGTTCTTCAGCGCGGCGATGATCCGGTTGGCCTCGGACTCCGGCACCTCCACCAGAGAGAAGCTGTCGCCAATCTGGATGGCGCCAATCTTGGAGGACTCGACGCCCGCCTCGCCGGCGATGGCGCCCACGAGGTCCGCGGGCCGCATGCCCGCGTGACGGCCCGCGCCAATCCACAGCCGCGTGACGTCCCACGTCGGCGGAGCGCCCCGGGACTTCGCTCCCCGGTCCGGACGGCCGGGCCCGGACCGTCCCGGCGGGCCGCCGAACTTGCCCGGCCGCTCGCGCCGCTCGGGGGCGGGCGTGACGTTGGGAATCTCCGTCTCCTCGGTGTCGCGGCCCTCGTCCTGGGCCTCCTGGAGGAGCTTCACGGCGGCGGCGGCGATGTCCAGGGCATCGAACTCGCTGGCCAGTCCTTCCACCACGCTGCGGAGCGAGTCGAACTCGCCGGCCACCAGCGTCTCGCGCAGCGAGGAGCGGAGCATCTCCTGGCGCTTCTCGCGCATGTCCGCGACGGTGGGGACGGTGGCCACCTCGATGCGCTGGCCGGTGACGCGCTCGATGTTGCGCAGGAGCCGGTGCTCGCGGGGCTCCACGAGGGTGATCGCCACGCCCTCGCGGCCGGCGCGGCCCGTGCGGCCGATGCGGTGGACGTAGGCCTCCGGCGCGTTCGGCACGTCGAAGTTCACCACGTGGGACAGCCGGGGGATGTCCAGGCCGCGGGCCGCGACGTCGGTGGCGACGAGCAGGTCCGTGCCCTGGGACTTGAGCTGCTTGATGACGCGGTCCCGCTGCTCCTGCGTCATGCCGCCGTGCAGGGCGTGGGCGCGCCAGCCGCGGCCGTTGAGGGAGACGGTGAGGTCATCCACCTCCGTGCGGGTGCGGCAGAAGATGATGGCGGCCGTGGGGGACTCCACGTCGAGCAGGCGGCCCAGGGTGGCGATCTTGAACGCGCGGGGGACGATGTAGGCCGTCTGGCGCACGCGGGGCATCTCGCCCTGATCCACCTTCTCGCGGGCGATCTTCACGCGCACGGGCTCGCGCAGGTGGCGCTCGGCGATGCTGGCGATGCGCGGGGGCAGGGTGGCGGAGAAGAGGGCCGTCTGCCGCTCCTCGGGCGTGCCGGAGAGGATGGCCTCCAGGTCCTCGGCGAAGCCCATGTCGAGCATCTCGTCGGCTTCGTCGAGCACCACCATGCGCACGTCATCGAGCTGGAGCGTGCCGCGGCGCAGGTGGTCCAGCGCGCGGCCCGGTGTGGCGACGACGACGTCCACGCCACGCTTGAGGACGCGGAGCTGCTGGCCGATGACCTGCCCGCCGTACAGGGGGAGCACGGAGACGCCGAGCTTCTGGCCGTAGCGGTGGATGGCCTCGGAGACCTGCATGGCCAGCTCTCGCGTGGGGACGAGGACCAGGGCGGAGGTGGTGTTGGGCCGGCACGTGCCGGGCTCCAGGTGGTGGAGCAGGGGCAGCGCGAACGCGGCCGTCTTGCCGGTGCCGGTGGCGGCGATGCCGAGCAGGTCCTTCCCGGCGAGCAGCGGCGGGAGGGCGGTGGCCTGGATGGGGGTGGGCTCCTCGTAGCCGAGCGCGCTGAGCGCCTCGACGAGCGCGGGCTTCAGGCCCAGGGAGTCGAAGGTGGCGTCGGGGGGAGCGGGGGGCTGGGAAGCTTTCACGGGCGGGGCTTGTACCACCGGCCCTGTCCGTGTGCGCCCCCTGAATGGCGCGGGGAGGGTGGAGGGCTGTGTAGGCGTTGCGGCGACATGTGGCCCTCGTGCCCGCGGACGCGGTGGGTCGGAGCTCAGTCCTTCCAGAGCACCTTCCACGGGTGCTTGCGGAGGTCGGTCACGAGCATGCGCAGCTCGTCGTAGAGCGTGCTGTCCTGGAGCACGGCGCCCGCGGTGCCCTCGCCGGCTTCGAGCTTCGCCAGCACCCGGTCCGCGCGGGCCGCGATGCGCTCCAGTTGTCCCGAGGCCGCGGTGAGGCGCTCCAGGGCGAGCTTCACCCGCGCGCCATCCTCGGGGCCCAGCGGGCCCACCACGGCGGCCAGCCCGTCCAGCGTCGTCCCGGCGGACTTCGTCAGGCCCGGCAGGTCGCGGCGCACCACCGACGCCACCGCGGACGCGTCATCCAGCAGCCGCGCGCCCTTGCCGCCCGGCTGGAAGGCTTCGCGGGCGAGGGCCGCGAGCTGGCGCAGGTCCTTCGACGCCGCCGCCAGCTCGGACGCCAGCACCTTCACGTCGCCCTGACTCTCCGTCAGCAGGCGGTCCAGCGTCCGCGCCAGCCGGGACACGTTCGCCGCGAGGCCCCGGATGGCCTCCGGGTCCTCCTCCAGCATCTGCGACAGCAGGTCCACGAAGCGTGTGAGCTGCTCGGCGAGCACGTCCAGCCGGGGCGCGTCCGTTCCGCGGACCGCCGTGTCCGGGGGGAGCCGTTCTGGCGAAGCGCCCGGGTTCAGCTCCAGGTAGGGCTCGCCCAGGATGCCCACCGTGGCCACCGTCACCCGCGCGTCCTTGCGCAGCGCGCCCAGGGCCTCCGGCGACACCGCGAGGTCCATGCGGACGGGCAGGGGGCGGCCCTGGGCATCTCGCCGCTCGGGCTGGAGCTGGATGTCATGCACGCGCCCCACCTGCACGCCGCCCAGCTTCACCGGCGCGCCCTCCACCACGTTCCCCGTGTGGCCGAAGTCCACGGCGAGCCCCGCCTCCGAGCCCAGCCGCAGCTCGCCCATCAGCCACAGCAGCACCAGCACGCCCGCGAGGGTGGCCAGCACCAGCGCGCCCACCTTCAGCTCCAGCCGTCGCTCATCCATCCGTCGCGCCCTCCATGAATGGCGCCGTCAGCACCCGCAGCGCGGGTGCGGAGGACTCCAGGAATCCCTCCGGCGTCCCCAGGTATGCACACCGCTTGTCCGCCACCACCAGCACCCGGTCCGCCAGCGCCTTCAGCTGCCGGTAGTCGTGGGACACCACCATTCCACCCAGGCCCCGCGCCTTCAGCGAAGCGAGCACCGCTTCCACCTGGCTCGCCGCCTTCCGGTCCAGGCCCGTCGTCGGCTCGTCGAACAGGAGATAGCGCGGGTTCAGCACCAGGGCCCTGGCGATGGCCGTCCGCTTCTTCGCGCCGGGCCCCAGCTCCGGCGGCAGCCGGTCCGCCCAGTCCAGGAGCCCCACCTGCTCCAGCGCCGCGTCCACCGCGTCTGGGGGCGCCGCCGGGTCCGCGAGCCGCACGTTCTCCCGCAGCGTCCGCCAGTCCAGCAGCGCGGGGCCCTGCACCAGATAAGGGGCCTGACGCCGCAGCCGCACCAGCTCTCGCTCGGGCCGCGAGTCCACGCGCTCGCCCCACAGCTCCACCTGGCCCGCGTCCGGGCGCAGCAGCCCCACGGCGAGGCGGCACAGCACGCTCTTGCCGGTGCCGCTGGCGCCCGCGATGAACGTCAGCTCCTTCGTGGACACGTCCGCCGTGAGCCCCGCCAGCACGCGCCGCCGTCCCTCGTCGAACGCGACGTGCACGTCCCGGAACCGCAGGGCTTCACTGTCCGGGAGGGGAGGTGTGGTGGACATGCGGAGGGACTCGTTCACAGGCGCAGGAGCTGGAAGGCGAGCGACACGGCGAGGTCGATGAGCAGGCACCCCAGGCTCGCGGCCACGACGCCGTCGGTGGTGGCCTCGCCCACGGCTTCGGCGCCGCCGCGCGCCTTGAGCCCGGCCACCGCCGCCGCCAGGGGGATGTAGAGCCCGCAGCCGGCGGACTTCAGGAGCGCGGCGAGGAGGTCCCAGCCATCCACGTAGCGTGGATCCATGAAGGCGCGGCCATCCACGCCGAAGGCGAGCTGTGCCACCGATGCCGCGGACAGCGTCGCCGCGAGGGTGCCCAGCGCGCACAGCAGGGGTACCCCGATTACGCCCGCGACGACCCGGGGCGCCACCAGGTCCGCGTACGGGTCGCCCGCGGACATCTCCAGGGCCTCCACCTGCTCGTTGACGCTCATGGTGGACAGCTCCGCCGCGTGGGCCGCGCCCGCGCGCGCGGCCGTCAGCAGCGCGGAGACCACCGGGCCCAGCTCGCGGATGAGCAGCTCGAAGTATGCGGGGCCCAGGACGGCCACGTTGCCCACGAAGCGCCGGGCCTGGCTGTTGGCGATGGTGACGAGCACGGCGCCGAAGAAGGCCATGCCGGACATCACCAGCCACACGCTGCGGCCCCCCAGCTCGTGGAGCTGTGCCAGGGATTCGCGCCGGGGGATGCCGTCCCGCGCCGAGGCCCGCACCGTGCGCGCCAGCATCACCGCGGGCGCTCCGAAGAACGCGAGCACGCTCATCCCATCCACCCCGCGAGCACCGACGTGAGCACGAAATCGAGGACGAAGATGGCCGCGCAGCCCTGCACCACCGCGCTCGCCGCCGCCTGGCCCACCGCGTGCGCACCGCCCCGGGCGGAGAGGCCCACCGTGGTGGACAGCAGGGAGATGGCCAGCCCGAAGGTGCCCGTCTTCACCACGCCGCCGAGGATGTCCAGGGGGCCCAGCATTTGGGAGAACGTCCCGAAGAACACCCGGACCGGCAGGCCCAGGGTGAAGAAGGCCGCCACGGACTCCAGCAGGATGGCCACCGCGAAGGTGAAGGTGCTCAGCGCCAGCATGCTCACCTCCATGGCCACCACCCGCGGCGCGACGAGGATGGCGAAGGGGTCCAGCCCGATGCCGCGCAGGCCCTCGATTTGTCCGCCGACCTGCATCAGCGCCAGCTCCGCCGCGTTCCGCGCGCCAATGCGCGCCGACATGATGAGGCCGAGCAGCAGCGGGCCGAACTCCCACATCACGCCGTAGCTCGCCGCCCAGCCGAGGTAGGCCCGCGCGCCGAAGCGCTGAACGTAGATGCCTGACTGCAACACCACGATGATGCCCGCCAGCGCCGCCGTGGCCAGCGCCAGCGGCAGCGAGCCGTAGCCGAACTGGACCAGGGCCCGCCCCAGTTCGTGGCGCTCCAGCTTCGGCAGCGCGAGGAGCGTACGGCCCACGACGAGTCCCAGCGCTCCGGCGCCGCGCACCGCGCCCAGGCCCGCGCGTCCCAGTACCGTCAGGAGCGTCACGCGGGCACCTCGTCCGGCGCATCCTCCAGTCCGGGGGCCGGCGGCCCGTCGTGAACCAGGCGTCCGCCCCGGAAGTAGAGCCACCGGGGCAGTGGGAGGTCGGCGGGGGGCTCCGTCGCCACGACGAGCAGCGTGCCACCCTTCGACACGTCCAGCAGCACGCGGGCCACCTGCCGGGCCGTGCCGGGGTCGAGTCCGGCGAACGGGTCATCCGCCAGCACCACCGAGGGCCGGGCCGCCAGGGCCCGCGCGATGCCCGCGCGCTTCTTCATCCCGCCGGACAGGCGTTCCGGCAGCGTGCCCGCCGCGTCCGCCAGGCCCACCGCGCGCAGCACCTCGTGGGCTCGGGCTTGCGCCGCGTCGCGCGGGACGCGCCGGCGGGTGAGCGGGAGCATCACGTTCTCCAGCACCGTCATCGAGTCGAACAGCGCGTCCGTCTGGAACACCATGCCGAAGCCGGCCTGGCGCTCGCGGCGCTCGGCGGGGGAGAGGCGCGCCGCGTCCTGGCCGTCCCACAGCACCCGGCCGCTGGTGGGCTGCACGAGGCCCGCGAGGCACTTCACCCACGTCGTCTTCCCCGCGCCCGAGCGCCCCAGCACCAGCGCCTGCGTCCCCGCTGGAAGCGCACACGTCACCCCGGACAGCACCTGCCGCGCTCCGTAGCGCACCGTCAGGCCGTCCGCGCGCAGGTCCATGGTGTCTGTCCGGGCCCCTCCGCCGCCTCAAGGCTGCCAGCGCACGAGCGTGCCGCCGGAGCCCACGGCCCAGACATCCGTCGGGCTGGTGCCGTCCAGCGCGTGCATCGTGTTGGGCGGCGTGAAGGCAGGGCTCCACGCCGTGCCGTCGAAGAAGTGGATGTCGGGGGTGTCGGAGCTCAGCGCGTAGAGGGCCTTGCTGCCGAAGGCGAGCACCGCGCGAATGTGCGGGGCGGCGTTGGAGGGCAGGCGGAGCTGCGGCTTGACGGTCCACGCCGTGCCGGCGCGCTCCAGCAGCAGGCCGTTGTCTCCCACGGCGTACGCGAGTCTGGGCGTGAGCACCCGGACGCCGTGCAGGAAGCCACCCGAAGGGAGGTTGCCCAGGTTCTCCTGGGTCCATTCGGTGCTGCCCTGGGCGGGCGCGTGCCAGACCACGGGGCGGGGTGCGCCGTTCACGGTCTCCGTGCCCGCGGCGAGCAGGGTCTCCGGGCTGGTGCCGTCGATGGAGCGCAGGTTGACGTTGAGCTGTGTGACTTCCACGGGCATCGCCGGCGTCTGTGCGGCTTCCTCGTAGCTCCACCGGATGATGCGGCCCGCGCTGTCCACCGCGTACAGCACCACGTCGTCGCCGTTCTCGAAGCCCACCATGCCGTTGATGCTGGCGGTGCCGGGGCCCGCGATGTTCACGCATGCACCGATGTCAGTGGGCCGCCGCGTGGTGAAGGCTCCCGCGCCCGAGCCCAGGAACACGCGGCCGGTGCTCGACACCCACGCGGATTTCCACGCGCCGGGGCAGCTCGCCACCGGCGTCACCGTCGTCCCGTCGACGTGGGCGACCTGGCCGTCATCGCCCGCGAGCCAGCCCTTGTTTCCGGGATAGGCCGCCACCGCGCGCCAGAGGGTCGAAGCGGGGCCAGCGGAATCCGGTGTCCAGGCGGACGGGTCGCAGGACGTGAGCCCTTCGTCGATGTTCCCATCGCAGTTGTTGTCCATCCGGTCGCACACCTCGGTGGCGGCGCTGGACACGAAGCGCGAGCTCTCGTCGCAGTCCGCCTTCGTGCGCACCGCGCCCTCCGGAGGATCCGCGCACCAGAACCCCACCGAGGTGCCGGCCTCACCGTCGCCATCCACGTCGACGAACCACTCTTCCGCGACCTGGTCACTGACACACTCGGTGGCTGACGCGTCGGCGGTGCACCGCTTGGCGCCGTCGCAGTTCTGCGCCGTGCGGCAGGTGGTGCCCACGTCGAAGGGGGCGTTGTCCACGTACCCGTCGCAGTTGTCGTCCTTGCCGTCGCAGAGGAGCTCTTCCGGGCGGGGATGGATGTTCGGGTCCTGGTCGTTGCAGTCGCCGGCCTCCAGGACGTAGCCAGGGGGCGGATTGCAGGAGAGGTTGGGCAGGGCGTTCGCATTCCCGAAGCCGTCTCCGTCCGCGTCGAGGTAGTACGTCGCGCCGCCCGGAGCGTCCGCCTCGCCGTTGGCGCAGTTGTTGTCCACGCCGTCGCAGAGCTCCGTCGCGCCCGGGTGGATCGCCGCGTTGGTGTCGTCACAGTCGGAGCCCGGGTAGGGGCCCTCTGCGGAGACGTAGCCGTCGTCATCCAGGTCCTGGGCGCGCAGGGCCAGCTGGACGTCCAGGGTGCCCACCTCGGGCACCTGGGCCGTCACCTCCTGCCGCGCCACCAGGGGGCCATTGCAGGAGCGCTCGTTGGCGGTGGCGACGATGTGCAGGGTCCGGCCCCAGCCCTCGCGGCCGAGGATGGCCACCGTCCGGATGTCGCTCCGCGCCGCGGGGTCCACGCGGACGTCGGTGGATTCGGTGCGCGACGGGTCCTCCGCGTCCGTGACTGTCAGCGTGAGGCAGGCCGGACGAAACGTCGCATACGAGACGAGCGCCCGGAGCGCGCCCGCATTGGGCGGGTTCTCCTGCTTTCGGCAGCCGGAAGCGGAGACCGTGACCACAAGAACCCACGCCATCAGGAATAAACGCATCGGCCGAGCATTCCCGGGCGCTTGGTGGCGCCCGCAATCTTTCTACAGTGAGTTACGGAACCCAGGAGAACCTCACGTCACCCATAGTCCGTTGCGCTGGCCAGCGTCCAGACGCCGAAACGTCATAGCCGCTTCTCATCACCTCCGTTTATATGGCGCGTCGAACCCACCCCCGAGGCCCGAGCACCTTTCGCCTGTACATGCCCAGACCCTGTCGTCACGTCCTCTCCGTGCCCCTCTGCGCCTGGCTCGTCCTGACCGTGCCCGAGGCCCTGGGCCAGCAGCCCGAATCCGCGAACGACGCACCTCCCGGCGCACGGCCCGCGTCGGCCGAGACGCACGGTCCGCTGACGCTGGAACAGGCGGTGTCACTGGCCGCGCGGCAGAACGAGGCGGCGCTGGCCGCCGAGCAGCAGTCCGTGGCCGCCCGGGCGCGGGTGGCTCGGGCCCGCGCCTTCTTCTTTCCGGAGCTGACGGGGACCGGCACCTACACGCGGCGCCTCTACGAGGTGACACGGGACGTCGGTGGCCAGACGGTGGTCATCCAGCGCCAGAACGCATTCGGCGCCAACTTCGTGGCCTCGATGCCGCTGTTCGACGCCCGCGGCATCTTCCTCTATCGCGCGGCGCGTCGTGATGGCGACGCGGCGGACCTGGAGGCGGTGGAGGCCCGCCGGCAGGTCGGCTTCGAGGCCGCCAACGCCTTCCTCGCCACCCTGGCGCAGGAGCAGGTCTTCCGCGCCGCGGAGCAGCGCCTCGCCTTCGCCCGCAAGTCGCTGGAGGACGCCGCCGCTCGCGCGAAGGCGGGGCTGGCGAGCAGCAACGACGTGACCCGCGCGGAGCTGGAGGCGGCCAGCGCGGAGGTGGAGCTGTCCAACACGCGCAACGCCGCGCAGACCACGCGGCTGGAGCTGGGATACCTGCTGGTGTCTCCCGTGGAGGGCACGCTCGCGTCCCCGGACACGCTGCTGACGGACGCCAGCCGCCCGCTGGAGGCGCACGACGCCCTGGCGGAGGGCGCGGTGGACCGGCGGCCGGACATCCTGGCCGCCCGCTTGCGGGTGGACGCGCTGGGCGAGAGCGCGAAGGAGCCCCTGGCGCGGCTGCTGCCCGCGCTGAATGCGTCCGCCACCTACCGGCTCACCAACGAGGCGGGCCTCGCGGGGCGCACGGGCGACGGCTTCCTGGGCGTCAACCTCGTCTGGAACTTCTTCGACGGCGGCGAGCGGTACGCCGAGCGGCGCGAGCGAGTGGCCTTGCGGAAGGCCGCCGAGCTCCAGGTCCAGGCGTCCACGCGCCGGGTGGACGTGGACATCGAAAAGGCGAGGGTGGCGCTGCAGAACGCCCAGGCCGCCCTGGCGCAGAGCGACCTGGCGGTCCGCACGGCGCGGCAGAACGCGGAGGAACAAGGGATTCTCTACCGGCAGGGGCTGTCCACGGCGCTGACGGTGGCGGACGCCTCGCTGCGGCAGTTCGAGGCGGAGGTGGCCTACGCCCAGAGCCGGTATGCGCTGGGCGTGGCACTGCTGGGACTGCGCGCGGCAGTCGGACTCGACCCATTGGGGAATGAACCGTGAAGGTATTGCGACGTGCGGGAACGTTGAGCCTGGCTGTGGCCGTGCTGGCCCTGGGCGCTGGTTGCAAGAAGGACGCGCAGAGCGCCGCTGCCGGAGGAGGCTCGCGTGGCGGTGGCGCCCGGGGGCCCATCCAGTTCCCCGTCGAGGTGGCGCCGGTGGGGTCCCAGGACGTGGAGTACGTCGTGGACGCGGTGGGCTCGGTGGAGGCCTTCGAGCGGGTGCAGATCACCGCCCGCGTGCCCGGCGCCGTGGAGCGCGTCCTCTTCACGGAGGGCCAGACGGTGAAGAAGGGGGACGTGCTCGCGGAGATCGAGCCGGCCCGCTATGCCATCGCCGTGCGCTCCGCGGAGGCCGCCCTGGCGCGGGCGCGGGCCACGCTGGTGGAGGCGGAGGCGGGCGCCCGGCGGCGCGCCGCCGTCAACGAGGCCAGCCCCGGCCTGCTTCCCACCGAGCAGCTGGAGACCTTCGAGGCGCGGGCGCGCACCGCGGAGGCGGACGTCGCCGCGGCGAAGGCGACGCTGGACCAGGCGCAGCTCAACCAGCGTGACGCCTACGTGCGCGCGCCCATGGACGGCGTGCTCCAGACGCGCACGGTGCAGACGGGCCAGTACGTGCAGCCCGGGGCCGTGCTGGCCACGCTGCTGCGGCGCGAGCCGCTCCTCCTGCGCTTCTCCGTCCCCGCCGCGGACGTGGCGCGCATCCAGCCGGGCATGACGGCGCGCTTCTCCGTGCGCACCGTGGGCGGGGACTTCGTGGCGAACATCACCCACGTGGCCGCCGCCGCGGACGACGCCAGCCGCATGGTGCCGGTGACGGCCGAGGTGACGGGCGAGGCGGCGGCGCAGCTGCGCCCGGGCGCCTTCGCCACGGTGTCGGTGCCGGTGGAGACGCGCGGCGGCAGCCCGGTGATTCCGCAGACGGCGGTGCGCGCCAGCGAGCGCGGCTTCCTGGCCTTCGTGGTGGAGGGCGACAAGGCCCGCGAGCGCGTGCTCGACCTGGGCATGCGCACCGCGGACGGCCGGGTGGAGGTGCGCGACGGCGTGAAGCCGGGCGAGACGTTGGTGGTGCGCGGCGGCGAGGCCCTGCGCGATGGGGTGAGCGTGCGCGTGGCGGAGGGGCCCAAGCCCACCTTCACGGGGGAGCCGCGCCTGGAGCCAGAGAGCGGTAGCGGCGGCGGAGGTGCCCGCAGATGAACATCACCGAAGCGTGCATCAAGAAGCCGGTCCTGGCGTGGATGATCATGGCGGCCACCATCGTCTTCGGACTGGTGGCGGCGCAGCGCATCGGCATCAGCCAGTTCCCGGACGTCGACTTCCCCACCATCAACATCTCCGTCACGTGGGAGGGCGCCAACCCGGAGGCGGTGGAGAGTGACGTCCTCGAGTTCATCGAGGAGGCGGTGACGCAGGTGGAGGGCGTCACGGCCATCAACTCCACCGCGCGCCAGGGCGGCGGCCACATCACCGTCGAGCTGGACCTGTCGCGCAACGTGGACCTGGCGCTCCAGGACGTGCAGACCAAGGTGAGCCAGGTGCAGCGCCGGCTGCCGCTGGACATCGACCCGCCCATCGTCTCCAAGTCGAACCCGGAGGACCAGCCCATCCTCTGGGTGGGCGTGTCCGGCCCCTTCAGCCAGCAGGTGGTGAGCGACTACGCGCGCTACCGCGTGAAGGAGAAGCTGCAGACGATTCCGGGCGTGGGCGAGGTGCAGCTCGGCGGCCTGCTGGAGCGCAACGTCCGCATCTGGGTGGACGCGCAGAAGCTGGACGCGCTGGGGCTGACCGTCATGGACGTGACGGCCGCGCTCCAGCGTGAGCACGTGGAGCTGCCCGCGGGCCGCATCGAGACGCAGGGCCGCGAGGTCAACGTCCGCGTCATGGGCGAGGCGCTGGACCTGGAGACGCTGCGGCGCATCATCATCCGCGAGCAGAACGGCTTCCCCGTCTACCTGAACGACGTGGCGCTGGTGGAGGACGGCTTCGAGGACATGCGCCGGATGGCGCGCATCAACGGCGAGCCGGCGCAGGGCCTGGGCATCAAGAAGCAGCGCGGCGCCAACGCCGTGGCGGTGGCGAAGGGCATCCGCGCCGAGCTGGAGAAGATGCAGAAGGACCTGCCGGAGGGGATGCAGCTGGGCATCAACTTCGACTCGACGCAGTTCATCGAGGACAGCGTCCACGAGATCGAGTTCGAGCTGATGCTCGCCTGCCTCCTCACCGCCTTCGTGTGCTGGGTGTTCCTGGGCTCGCTCTCCAGCACCATGAACGTGGTGCTGGCCATCCCCATGTCGCTGCTGGGGACGGTGGCGGTCATCTACTTCCTGGGCTTCACCCTCAACACCTTCACGCTGCTGGGCCTGGCGCTCGCGGTGGGCATCGTCGTGGACGACGCCATCATGGTGCTGGAGAACATCTTCCGGCACTCGGAGGAGGGGAAGGACCGGGTGCGCGCCGCGCGCGAGGGCACCGCGGAGATCACCTTCGCCGCCCTGGCGGCCACGGTGGCGGTGGTGGCCATCTTCCTGCCCGTCATCTTCATGAAGGGCGTCATCGGGAAGTTCTTCCTCCAGTTCGGCGTGACGCTCTGCGTGGCGGTGCTGCTGTCCTACGTGGAGGCCATCACCCTGGCGCCGGCCCGGTGCGCGCAGCTGCTCAAGACGTCGCGCGAGGACCGCAGCAAGGTGGGCGTGTGGGTGGACCGGGCCTTCGAGAAGCTGGAGCGCGCCTACGGCCGCTCCCTGGGCTGGGGCCTGAAGCGGCCGTGGTGGGTGCTGGGCGCGGCGGTGCTGCTGATGGTCATCAGCGCCTTCGTCTTCCGCGCGCTGCCGGGTGAGTTCGTGCCGTCGCAGGACCAGAGCCGGCTGCTGGTGCGCCTGCAGACGGCGGTGGGCAGCGACATCAACGAGACGGACCGCCTGTTCAAGCGCGCGGAGGAGTTCGCCAGCAGCAGGCCCGAGGTGACGCGCGTCTTCTCCGTCATCGGAGGCTTCGGCAGCGGCGCGGTCAACACCGGCATCATGTTCGTCAGCTTGAAGCCGCCCGAGGAGCGCATGCCGCAGGCGGAGTTCCAGCAGCTCCTCCGCAAGGAGTTCAACAGCTACCCGGGCCTGCGCGCGGTGGTGCAGGACCAGTCGCAGAGCGGCTTCACGGCGCAGCGCGGCTTCCCGGTGGAGTTCAGCGTGCGTGGCTCGGACTGGGACCGGCTGGTGGAGGCCAGCCAGGAGATGCGCGAGAAGCTCCAGACCAGCGGCAAGGTGGTGGACGTGGACACGGACTACCAGCTCGGCATGCCGGAGCTGCGCATCACCCCGGACCGTGGCCGCGCGGCCGACCTGGGCGTGCCCATCCAGTCCGTGGCCACCACCATCAACGCCCTGGTGGGCGGCGTGCGCGTGGGCAAGTACAGCACCGGCGGCCGGCGCATCGACGTGCGCATGCGGCTGCTCGCGGGCCAGCGCTCCCGCCCGGAGGACCTGTCGCTGCTGAAGTTGCGCACGGCCAGCGGCGCGCTGGTGCCGCTGTCGTCGCTGGTGACGCAGGAGGAGCGGCCCGCGTTGCAGGCCATCACCCGGCGGGACCGCGAGCGCGCCATCAGCGTCTTCGCCAACGTGGCCCCGGGCTCGAACCAGGAGGAGGCGCTGGCGTCGGTGGAGCGGCTGGCGAAGGACCTGCCCGGCGGCGTGCGCGTGGTGGCGGGCGGCGCCAGCGTGGCCTTCCGCGACTCGATGAGCAGCCTGTTCTTCGCGCTCTTCCTTGGGATTGGCGTGGCCTACATGGTGCTGGGCGCGCAGTTCAACTCGTTCCTGCACCCGGTGACGGTGCTCACCATCCTGCCGCTCTCCGTGGCCGGCGCGGCGTTCGCGCTCTTCGCCACGGGCAGCACGCTGAACATCTTCAGCATGATTGGCCTGCTGCTGCTGATGGGCATCGTGAAGAAGAACTCCATCATCCTGGTGGACTACGCGCTCCAGGAACGTGAGCGCGGGGCGGATGCGCTCCAGGCGATGCTGCGCGCCGGTCCGGTGCGGCTGCGGCCCATCCTCATGACGTCCACCGCGACGATGATGGCCGCGGTGCCGGCGGCCCTGGCGCTGGGCGCGGGCTCGGAGACGCGCGCCCCCATGTCCATCGCGGTGCTCGGCGGCCTGTCGGTGTCCACGGTGCTCAGCCTGCTCGTGGTGCCCGCCTTCTACGTGGTGGCGGACCGCATCAAGACGCGGCTGGGGGAGCGCTTCGGGAAGAAGGACGACGCGTCCCATGAGCCGCCGCGGCACCCGCAGCCGGGGGAGGAGCCCCGGCCCGCGGCGAACGGGTGAGGGGGCGGGCCCGGCCGCCCGCCTTCAGCCGGTCCTCGACTTCATTCGGGCTCCCGACGATGATGGTTGTTCGCGTCAACCAGTCACATGGAATCCCCCAGAGCTGAACGGCCACGCCGGCGGTGGGCTCGAATCATCGCGGGCGTGGTCCTGATTCTCGTCGTGCCCCCCGCGTTGGTGCTGCTGACGGCGGTGGTCCTCCTGCGCAACCTCGACCGCCCCTGGCTGAAGCAGCCGCTCGTCTCACGGGTGGCGGCGGCCACGGGGCTCCAGTTGGACTTCCAGTCGGCCCAGGTCGCGCTGCTCTCGGGGCTGCGGCTGGACGGACTGGTGGTGAAGACGCCAGCGCCTTTTCGAACCGCCGAGCCCGAGCTGCTGCGCGTCGGGCGCCTGGAGGCCCAGTGGTCACCCGGCTCGCTCGTGCTGGGGCCCATCCGGATCGAGCGGGTGGCGGTGCGCGACGTGAGCCTCGCGCTGGTCGCGGACGACGCGGGGGGGACATCACTCTCGGGGTTGACGAAGGCCGAGGCGCCAGAGGCGCTGCCCGTCGAAGCCGGCCCGGGGGCCTCGCGTCAGGCCGCGGAGCTCCTGGGCGCGGCGCTCCCCGTCGGCCTCGTCGAAGTCTCGGGCGTATCGTTGCGCTACGTCCGCGTCCGGAGCGGGGACGTGGTGGAGCGCTGGTCCCTGGGGGGACTGGCGGCCCGGGTCGAGGCGAAGCAGCAGGCGGGCGCATGGAAGGTCTTCGCGAACCTGGGGCAACCCGATGCGCCGCTGGCGCTGTCGGTGCTCCGTGAGGGGGCCACCGAGCCGCCCGCGCTCGCGGAGCTGGAGCTGGCCCTCTCCCTGGAGGCGGGTGCCTCGGCCGTGCTCGCGCGGGTGGACCTCGACATCGCCCGGCAGACGTTCGATTCCCGGTTCTCGCTCCGCTCGCTCCTGCATGGCACGGCGGCGGCGCGCTTCGACGTCGAGCAACAGCACATCGTCGTGGAGCTGGAGCGTACCCGGCTGACGGACAGCGTGGAGCTCCAGGGCCAGTGGGTGCTCCCGGACGCGGCGGACGCGCCGCCCGTCGTCACGCGGGCCCGGGCCGCCATCGAGCTTGGCAAGGTCCTGCAGCTGGTTCCGTCCGAATGGCGCCCGTTCTCCGTCGAGCGGGGCACCGTGCAGCTGGACGCCCAGGCGCTCACGCTCAGCGCGATGCCGCAGCTCGGCGCTGACGGCAGGCTGGGCCTGGACGTGGACGTCTCTTCGTTCCGGATGACCGACGGGCCGCATCCGGTGGCGCTCGGCACCGGGCGCGTCTCGCTGGTGGCCACCCCCGACCCCGAGCAGGGCGTGGCCGCTCGGCTGGCGTTTGGCCTGGAGGCGCTGGAGGTCGGTGGACCCACGGCGCTGCGTGTTCCCAAGGCCCACGGCGAGCTGAAGGGGGCGCGGTTGAGGCCCGAGCCTTCGTCGCCCCTCCATGTCGCGGGAGACGCGACGCTGTCGGGCATGGTGGAGTCCCTCGACCTGCGCACGCCGGACCTCCGCGCGAAGGCGGAGCGCCTGGGCTTCCTGCTCCGTGCGCCGCTGGCGGGGAAGCCCCCCTTCGCGCTCAGCGCGGACCTGCCCGTGGGCACACTCCACGTCGTCTCGGCGGAGGGACGCGACGTGGTGAAGGGGCCCGTGCGCGTGCGGCTCGATGCATCGGACGCGTTTCCCCAACTGGACGCGCCCCAGCTCAGCCGGGGCCGTGCCCGGCTCGTGGTCGACGTCGCGGCGATGCACGCCTCCCTGGAGGCCACCAAGGGCGCCGACGACGTGGTCTACACGCTGGCCGCCGAGACGCCTGACCTCGCCGCTGCCCGGCCCTTCATTCCGGACGCGCTCGCGGCGCGCATCCCCTGGCAGCGCCTGGGGGTGCGGCTGGACTCGAAGGGCAGGGTGGCCGCGCTCCTGGGGGCCGCCCCCCGGCTGGAGCACCACACGGAGCTGCGCCTCCAGCGGCCGGGGTGGGATGACGTCTCGGCCAGCACCGTCGCGGTCGTGATGCGCTCGCGAGGTGATGCCTGGCGCCACAAGGGCGCGCTGGACCTTCGAGTCGAGGGGCTGCGGGCCGGTGACGCCGAGCTGGGGCTCCACCACCACACCGTGAGCGTGGACCTCGACCGTCGAAAGCCCTCGCTGCGGCTGGGGCTCACCAGCAGCGAGGGGCCGAAGGTCGCGCTCGATGCCGCGCTGGCGTTCGACCGGAAGGCCCGCGCGCTCCGCGTTGACGTGACGGGCGACGTGCCGCCGATGGGCGCCCTCGCGCGGCTGCTGGCCGGGGCGCAGGTGCCCGTGGAGCTGGACGCCTCGCGGTTCTCGCTGGGGCTCGAAATTCACGGCACGCTGCGCGGCGTGCTGACGGGCATCGCCGCCGATGGCCCCCCTCGTCTGGCGCCGGACCCGGCGCGGACCGCCAGCTTCGATGGGACGGCGGCGGTGGACGCACGCGGCATCCGGTGGCGGCAGGACGGCCTGTTCCTCAACGTCCCCGCAGTGAGCTGGAAGGTCGAGTCGCGCGTCGACGGGCCCCGGAGGACCCTCCACAGTGACTTGCGCGTGGAGAAGCTCACGGTCGGCCTGAGTGATCGCCGGCTGTCCTTCGCGGACCTGTCCAGTGACACCACCGCCACGTTCACCGAGGCGCTGGAGGCGGAGGAAATCGAGCTGAAGCAGCGCTTGAAGCTGGGGTCGCTCGAACAGGACCCGGCGCTGCCGTACCCGGTCCAGGGCGTGGAGGGGGCGTTCACCGTCCGGCGCAGGCCCACGGGTGTCATCCACGTCCCCGAGCTGGAGGTGACCAACGCGGGCACGAGCACGCGGTTGAAGGTCCGGGGACGGCTCGACCTCAGCGAGGACCGGCGCCGCCTGGGGATCCGGGGGAGCCTCGCCCAGGACATGTCCAGGCTGACGCGGCCCGGTCAGCTCGAAGGCCGGGGCCAGGTCTCGGTCGACTTCCGGGTGGCTTCGCCCGACCTCACCACCTTCCGGACGACCTCCAATCTGATGCTCCAGGACCTGCACCTCCGCCTGCCCGAGCTGGGCTACGAGGTCGAGGCGCTCGACGGCAACGTCCCGCTCACCGAGAACCTGGAGCTCCGCGACGGGCAGCTTCGCCTGATGAGCGACATCGACGTGAACCCGTATCCGATGCTCCGCTTCGCCGACCAGCACCCCTTGCTCTCGCGCAGCGGGTACGTGTCCGCGAACCGCATCGTCACGCCGTTCGTCTCCATCGCTCCGCTGGCGGGCAACCTGTCCATCAATCAGCACGTGGTGTCCATGACGCAGCTGGAGATGGGCGTGCGCGGTGGGCGCATCACCGGACAGTGGTTGCTCGACTGGCGGGGGAAGCGCTCCACCCTGGAGGCGCGCGTGCGGGCCACGGGCGTGAAGTCCTCCCGGGGCGAGCCCTTCGACGGCAACGCCGCCGTGGTCATCTCCGCGAAGGACCGCAGCATCGAAGGGCGCGCGGAGATTCTCCGCATCGGCAACCGGCACCTGCTGGACCTGCTCGACATCGAGGACCCCCGCCACGTCGACCCCGCGACCAACCGGGTCCGCTATGCGTTGCGGCTGGGCTATCCGGAGCACGTGCGCGTGAGCTTCAACCACGGCTTCGGCAGCCTCCGCATCACCATGGGGGGCCTGGCGAAGCTGGTCAGCATCGATGAAATCCGGGGCATCCCCATGGGCCCCATCGTCGATCAGCTCATCAAAACCATGACTCCTCCGGAGGCCATGCCATGAAACACCGTGGGTTGCTGCTGTGGGCCGCCCTCGCCGGTTCCGGGTGCATCAGCGCACCGGAGATCGTCATGGTCGATCGCGCGACGGCGCTCGAAGAGCAGGCCGCGGGCTCGTTCAAGGACGTGGAGCAGCGCCTGGCCCGCGCGGGCATGAATCCGACCCCGGTGCCCCTCACGCCCAACCAGCTGGAGGAGCTGGGCATCCAGCCCACGCCGTTGGTCGAGAACATCGGCAAGACGCCAGCGGACCGGGTGGACGACCTGCTGCGCCGCCACTGCGTGGGCGAGGGCAGGGACGGGCTGCTGGTGAGCACCCGGCGCCGGTGCCGGGCCGGGCGCATGACGGCGGAGGACGTCGCCCTGGTCGAGCGGGTGAACCGCTCCCGGAAGCAGCTCTGGCAGTGGATGCGGACCGTCCGCCCGGACGTGCCGGAAGAGGCGCTGCGCCAGAGCTGGTGGCGGTTGCACGGGGAAGGGGTGGTGTGCGGCGGCTGGGTCGAGGCCGAGGACGGCACCTGGGGAGAGAAGAAGTGCTGAGGCGCCTGGGGCGGCCCTGGGGGGTCCTGGCCGTGCTCCTCGCCGGTGGGGCCCACGCGCAGGATGACGAGAGCGACGGCGGGTTGCGCATGCCCACCCGGCTGACGGTGGGCGGGGGAGACCAGTTCCTCGGGCAGCTGGCGCCGGATGGCAACACGTTGATCTTCGCGTCCAACCGCAACATCGCGACGGAGATCTACTCGCAGGACCTGGAGCGGGGTCGCGAGCGCCGCCTCTTCGACGAAGGCGCGGACGTGACGTGGCCGAGGATCAGCCCCGACGGGAAGCACCTGCTCTACATCTCGTTCCGGGACCAGGCCGGGGGGCAGCTCTGCGTGCGCGACCTGCCCGCCGCGAAGGAGCGCCGCTGCCTGGAGGACGATGCCAGCGCGCTCCAGGCGGAATGGATGGGCGCCTCGCGCATCGCGCTGGTGAGCCGGGCCACCATCCAGGGCGACCTCCGCCTGTCCCGGGTGGAGCTGGGGGCGACCTTGCGCGTGAGTCCGCTGCTCGAGCGCAACCTGACGAGCCCCACGCTCTCTCCCGATGGGCGCTGGCTCGTCTACGTCCCCGTCAAGCGCTCCGTGCAGCAGGTGGGGCCCGGGTTCGCCGCGCGCGCCGCCCCCCATCTGGAGGCCGTGCGGCTGGAACACCCCGACGAGGACCCCGTGCCGCTGTCGCTCGACGTCCCGGGGCAGAGCGGCCAGCCGGTCTTCTCGCAAGACGGGCGCTTCCTGTACGTGGTGCAGTTCTTCACGGACTCCAACGCGGACGGCGTCATCGACGCCAGTGACAGCGGCGTGCTGTTCCGGGTGCCCTTCGAGTCGGAGCGCGAGGATGCCGTCGCGCGGGCCGCCGCCGCCAGCCCGGCTCAGCTCACCAGCCAGTCCTGGAACTGCCAGTACCCGGCCCCCGCGGCCACGTCCCTGGTCGCGACCTGCTCACGCTCGAAGACCCTGGACGTGTACCAGCTCCCGCTGGACGGCCAGGTGCCTGGCGCCTGGGCACTTCCTCGCCTCAACGAGGAGCTGCGGATGGTGGGCCGGCGCGCCGATGAGCTCCTGCTCTATCGCCACCGCCTGTTGCGCGAGGCCCGGCCCAAGCTCCAGCGCCTGCTGATGATGCGGTTGAGCCTGCTCCACCTGGCCTTCGAGGACTTCGTCGCGGCGGAGTTCTACGCCCGCCACATGCGCGCGGTGAGCGACCCCGCGACCACGGGCCTGGAGGGGCCGCTCCAGATTCTCATCGACCACCGGCGCGCCATGAAGGAGCGCGAGCGGGGGCGCATGGTGGACGAGCTGGGCCTCGCGGAGCGGCGGCGAATGGCCGCGCTGGAGCCCGCGAACGCGCCGAGCCCCCCCACCGCCGTGTTCCAGCGCGTGGTGCGCAGCGAGCTGGCGGACGACGCGGGGGACTTCACGCAGGCCCGCCGGGAGCTGGAGTTGGCGGAGGTGGTGGACTCCACGCCGCGCGCGGTGCTGGAGGCGTACTTCGAGCGCGCGGATGCGCTGTACCGCAAGCTCGATGACCGGGAGGCCCTCGTCGAAGCGGGGCGCCGGCTCTCCCAGCACAGGGTGTTTCCGCCGCACGACCAGCTCGACTTCGCGCGCGCCGCCGTCCGCGCGCTGTACCGGGGGCGCGGCTATGACGTGGCGGATGCCGCCATGGCCCAGGCGCTCACCTTGGCCCCCGAGGGCTCGGCCTACGCGTTCGCCCTGGAGATGGGCCGGCACATCAACGCCATCCACGAGGAGCGCCCACCGCGCGCGGTGCGGGAGACGCTGCGCGCGTTCTACAAGCAACAGACAGACCCGCTGCGCCGTCGGCTCCTGGTGCAGGACGCCGTCGAGCGCGCGGCGGAGGTGGGCGCCGATGGCATCCTGGAGACCCTGGCGACGCTCTACGTGGACGACGCCCCTCCCGGCACCGAGGAGCGCCGCCGGGCCGAGCGGCTGTTCCGCCGCGCGATGATGGGGCGGGCCTACCGCCGTCTGGCGCGGCAACGCACGGACGCCGCCCGCGCGGACTTCGATCTGGTGACGCAGCGGACGGGCTCGCTGGAGAGCGCCGTGGAGGCCATGAACCTGCGCCTGCGGGCCGGGGTCAGCCCCGAGGTGGTGGAGCAGGAGGTCACCACCACGTCACCGGGCATGGCGAAGCCGCTCGCGCACTTCGTGAAGGCCTATGTGCTGGCGCGCCGGCTGCCCAAGCTGGAGGCGCGCGACCACGCCCAGGCGGTGAAGACCGCGGTGCGAGAGCTGCGGGCCGAATGGCCGGTGCTCAAGAACCAGCGCGCGGTGCAGGCCCTCACGGGCGCCATCCACCACGAGGACTTCCTCCGCGGCCGGGACCCCGCCGCCGCCGAGCGCGCCAACCGCCACTACCTGGTCGCGCTGGACCTGGTGCGCAACAACCCCCGCTACCGGGCGATGATTCTCGGCGCGCTGGGGCTGCTGCACACGCAGGTGGGCAACTACCACATCGCCCTGGGCTACCTCGATCAGCGGGACAAGCTGCCGTACGTGGACAACTGGGCGGGGATCGCCGTGTCCATGGCGCGGGCCCGCGCGCTCCTGCACGTCGGCCGGGAGGCGGAGGCGGCGCAGGCCGCGGAGCAGGCCCTCGCCATGGTGGACGCGGCGCCCCGTCTGGCTCGCTTCCTCCCGTTGGCGCTGGACCGCGCGGCGCTCTACAACCTCGCCGCTGGCCGCTTCGAAGCGGCGCTGACGCACTACGACCGGGAGCTGCCGCTCGTGGAAGCGGGGCCCGAGGATGAGGAAGGCCTGCACAACCGGCTGGTGGTGCGGCTGGCCCGCGGGGCCGCGGCCCTGGGCGCGGGGCAGCCCCAGCGGACGCTGGAGGACCTGGACCAGGTGGAGCGAGACCTGGCGAGGCCCGACGTCCGGGGCTCGCTGAAGTGGGCCCGCTCCACCCGGGAGCACGTCGTGCGCTCCTATCGCCTCATCGCCGCGGGCCTGCGCGCGAACGCGGAGACGCGGCTCGGGCGCCTGGAGGCCGCGGCGCTGGCGCTGGCGCAGCAGCGCGTGCTGCTCCTGGAGCGGTTCGACCACCTGGAGCGCGACGAGGACGTCCGCGCGGTGACGCTGGCGGAGCTGCGGCTGGCCGAGAACGCCGTGGACCGTCAGGACCCGGCGAAGGCGGCCCAGTGGCTCGGTGAGGCGCTGAAGCACGCGGACGCCTTGATGGCGCGCACCCACGCCAACGTCGACGCCGGCCACCTGGATGTCCTCTGGTTCGCGGCGCAGCTCCACGCGGACGGGGCCACGGCCATGCCCTTCGATGTGCCCCAGCGGCTGGGCAAGGCGCGGCGCACCCTGCTCGAGCAGGGCAGCCCCGCGTGGCGCACGTATCTGGCGTGGTTCGAAATCTACCTGGCGCTCGGTACGCCGCCGCCGTCGTCGGAGCGCCGTGACGCCGTGGCAGGGCCCGCCTCGCCGTAGCCGGGGGCGTGGGCCAGCGTTCGAGCCAGAGCAGGCGCCCCAGCGGGCACCTCCCTCCCGGGCCCCGGGCCGAGGCGCACGGCGCGCGGGCCTGAAGCGTGCTCGCGCCGTGCCCACCGTGAGGGGCACCGGAAGCACGCGGCATGGCCGCACTGGCATTCAAGGAGGCAGCCCCATGGCGGAGCACACCGAACCCCCCATCAACGCCACGCCGGTGAAGGAGCGCGACGAGCCGTTGGACCTCCAGGGCTTCCTCGAGGAGTTGGAGAACAGCCGGGAGTTCCAGGTGAACGGCGTGGGCGCGCGGCAGGGGGCGGAGGCGGTGTTCTGCACGCTCGCGCGGCGCCTGTCCGACGGCGAGGACCGGAAGCTGTTCCAGGCGCTGGGGAAGGACGGCATCGGCGCCATCCTGGGGGCGTGCTCCATCCACCGAGGGCCGTCCCACGCGAAGCGGATGGGCCGCGCGGAGTTCCTCACGGACGTGGCGGACCACCTGCGCATCCCCGTGGACCAGGCCGAGCGCGTGCTGACGGTGGTGTTCACGGCCGTCCGCGATCGGCTGCCGGACGAGGAGGTGGCGGCGGTGGCGTCCCAGCTCCCGGCCGACCTCGCGGACCTCTTCCGCAGGCCCGTATAGCGCGGCGCCCGGCTACTTGCGCGGGCGCCTCTTGAGGAAGCGGCTCAGGCGCACCTTGCCCAGGCCGCGCCCGCCGAAGAGGTACCAGGTGATGGCCGCGCCGAAGAAGGCCGCCGCCACGGCGATGCCGATGACGCCCATCACCGGCACGTTGCCGTACATCCAGGGCTTGGGCGCGAAGGAGATGAAGGCGCCGACGATGAACCCACACGCGCACAGGCCCATGAAGGCAATCACCGCCGCGCTGCGCAGGTTCTCGTTCAGCTTGTCGAACTGGTCGGCGCGCACCGTCACGGTGAACTTGCCGGACTCCATGTCCAGCAGGATCTGCGACAGCTGCGTGGGCAGGTCCTGCGCCATGGACTGGAAGCGCAGCAGGGTGCGCATCAGCCCGCCCTGGAGCTGCGTCGGGTCATAGCGCCCGGCGAGCAGCTCCTTGGCGTAGGGCAGCGCCACCTCGATGATGTTCATCTCCGGGTACAGGCTGCGCAGCATGCCCTCCGTGGACACGGAGGCGCGGCTGAGCAGCGCATACTCCTTGGGGATGCGGATGCGGTACTTCACCGCCAGGTCCAGCAGGTCCCTCAGCAGCGAGCGCGTGTCCACCTGTCCCAGCGTGGTCGCCAGGTGCTGGCCGAGCAGCGCCTCGATGTCGTTGCGGAAGCCCACCAGGTTGGCGCGCGCGTCGGGCACGCCCACGCGGTAGAGGATCCGCGCCACGGAGTCGCTGTCCTTGAGCGCCACCGCGAGGCACAGCATGACCAGCGTCTCCTGCATGGGCCGCGACAGCCGGCCCACCACGCCGAAGTCCAGCAGCGCCAGCCGGTGGTCCTCCATCAGCAGGAGGTTGCCCGGGTGCGGGTCTCCGTGGAACAGGCCGTCCTCGAAGAGCTGCCGGAAGGAGGCCTCCAGGATGTGCTGGGCAATGGCCTTGCGCTCGGCCTCGCTCAGCTCCGCCGGGTTGAGCTTCACGCCGCGGATGAACTCCAGCGTCAGCACCGTGCGGCTGGACAGGCTGGAATAGACGCACGGAATCTTGAGGTACGGCCGCTCGCGGTGGTTCTCCAGGAAGGCCCGGATGTTGGTGGCCTCGTTGATGAAGTCCAGCTCCTCGCGGATGGCCCGGTCGAACTCGTCCACGATGCCGGTGGGCGTGTACACGCCCGTCTCCTCCACCACGGCCTCCAGGAGGCGGGCGAGGCTGCGCAGCACGGCCAGGTCGGAGTCGATGCGCGCGGCGATGCCCGGCCGCTGCACCTTCACCACCACCTCGTCGCCCTCCTGCGTCACCGCGCGGTGCACCTGGGCGATGGACGCGGCGGCCAGGGGCGTCGGATCGATGGTGGCGAACAGGCTCTCCACGCTGGCGCCCAGCGACTCCTCGATCTGCGCGTGGACCTGCTCCAGGGGAATGGGCTCCACGTGGTCCTGGAGCAGCGACAGCTCGTCGATGTACTCGGCGGGCAGCAGGTCCGCGCGCGTGGACAGCACCTGGCCCAGCTTGACGAAGGTGGGGCCCAGGTCGTTGAGCAGCATGCGGAAGCGCCGGGCGGTGGAGGCGCGCTGGGCCTCCGGCGAGACTTCCACCTTCTCCTTGCGTCCGAGGATGCGCCACAGCCCCGCGCGCTCCGCCAGCTCGCCAAAGCCGTGGCGAGCCGCGATGACGGTGATCTGCCGCACGCGGTTGAGGTCCTGGAGAATCACGAGCGTTCCTGAGCCCTTACGTTACGCCGGGATGGGCGGCTTGGCCACGAAGCGCAGGAGGACATAGCCGACGACGGCGGACAGCAGCGAGCCGACCAGGATGCCCAGCTTGGCCTCCGTCAGCAGCTCCGGCTGCCCGGCGAAGGCCAGCCCCGCCACGAAGAGGGCCACCGTGAAGCCGATGCCCGCCACCACCGACACGCCGTGCAGCTGCGACAGCCGCGCGCCGCCGGGCCGCTCCGCCACGCCCAGCTTCACCGAGCCCCACGTGAAGAGGAAGATGCCCACCTGCTTGCCCACGAAGAGGCCGGCGATGATGCCCAGGGGCAGCGGGCGCAGCAGGTCCGCCCAGCCCATGCCGGCCAGGGAGATGCCCGAGTTGGCCAGGGCGAAGAGCGGGACGATGCCATAGGCCACGGGCACGTGCCACAGGTGCACGAAGCGGTTGAGGGGCGGCTCCAGCTCCTCCAGGCGCTCCTCGATGTAGAGAATCTGTGCGCCGCGCGCCGCCTCGTCCGCCGCCGTCCGCAGCGTCTGCTCCACGTAGCGGCCCAGCTCCTCCAGCACCTGCCGGCCGGGGCGCAGCGGCCGTGCGGGGATGAACATGCCCAGCACCACGCCCGCCAGCGTGGCGTGGATGCCGCCGTGGTGCATGGCGTACCACAGCGCCGCGCCCGCCAGCGCGTAGGCCACGCCGTTGCGCACCTGGAAGTAGTTGAGGCACGCGAGCACGGCGACGACGCCCACCGCGCCCAGCAGCCAGGAGGCGTGCAGGCCCGTCCCGTAGAACAGGGCGATGACGAGGATGCCGCCGATGTCGTCGAAGATGGCCAGCGCCGTGAGGAACACCACCAGCCCGTGGCCCACCCGCGCCCTGACCAGCGTGAGGCAGCCAATGGCGAAGGCGATGTCGGTGGCCATGGGGATGGCCCAGCCGGCCTGGGCGGGCGTGCCGTAGTTGAAGAGGGAGTAGACGAGGGCGGGGACGATCATGCCCCCCAGCGCGGCGATGAGCGGCAGCACCGCGCGGGAGAACGTGCGCAGCTCTCCCGAGCTCAGCTCACGCTTGATCTCCATGCCCACGACGAAGAAGAAGAGCGTCATCAGCCCGTCGTTGATGAGCTCCCGGAAGGTGAAGTGGCCCTGGGCGCCCGCCAGCCCCACGTCCATCCGGGCCTCGAACACGGCGGCATACGTGGCGGCCCAGGGCGAGTTCGCCCACACCATGGCGGCCACGGCGCACAGCGCCAGCAGGATGCCGCTGGCGGCCTCCAGGCGGAAGAACGCGCGAAGGGGGGCCACGGCCACGCGGAAGAGCGCGGGGACGGGGGGGCGGGGTCGGGCCTCGAAGGAGTTCGGAGTCTGCGCCATGCGGCGCGCACGATGCCCCGCGCGGGCGGGGCTGGCACCCGTTTTCGGCGCAGGGGCGCGGGGAATGTCGGCGGTGGGTGGTAAGGGAACTTGGCGGGTAGGAAACCGGTTCGTTGATCCGGGGGTGGGGCCATGAGAGAAGGGCGGGAATGGCCGTGACGCAGCAGGCGAAGGCAGGCAGGACAGCAGCGGTGGACCTCCCCGGGGACATGACGCCGGAGGTGGGGACGGTGAGCGAGGGCGCGGGCGCCCGGGAGATCGCCTCCCTGACCCCGATGATGCGCCAGTACCTGGAGGTCAAGGCGCTCCACCCGGACGCGATGCTGTTCTTCCGGTTGGGTGACTTCTACGAGATGTTCTTCGAGGACGCGGTGAAGGCCTCGGAGCTGCTCCAGATCACCCTCACCGCGCGCTCCAAGGGCCCGGACAAGGTGCCCATGTGCGGGGTGCCGTACCACTCCGCGCGGCGCTACATCGCCCGGCTCGTCTCCGAGGGCCTGAAGGTCGCCATCTGCGAGCAGGTGGAGGAGCCGGGCAGCGGGCCGGGCATCGTCCGCCGCGAGGTCACCCGGGTGATTACGCCCGGCATGGTGCTGGATGACGAGGTGCTGGAGCCACAGGCCAGCAACTTCCTGGCGGCCCTCTGCTGGAACGACAAGGGCTGGGGCGCGGCGCTGCTGGAGGCCTCCACTGGTGAGTTCCTGGCCCTGGAGGCCCCGGGCATCGCGGAGCTGGCGGAGTCGCTGTCGCGCGTGGAGCCGCGCGAGCTGCTGGTGCCGGACGGGAAGCGGGACGCGCCGGAGGTGGCGCAGCTGTTCGCTCGCCTGACACGCACACCGGCGCTGGCGGAGGGGGAGGCCGCCTCCTTCGAGCCCACCCGGGCCTCGGCCTACCTGCGGAGTCACTTCTCGGTGCAGTCGCTGTCCGCCTTCGGGTTGGACGACGCGCCATTGGCCGCCGGGGCCGCGGGCGCGGCGCTCCGCTACCTGAAGGACACCCAGAAGACGGCGGCGGCGCACGTGGACCGGCTGAGCCGGCAGGAGCGCGGCGGCAACCTCCTGATGGACGAGTCCTCGCGGGCCAACCTGGAGGTGCTGCGTTCGCTCCGGGATGGCGGGCGCAAGGGCTCGCTGCTGGGCGTGCTGGACAAGACGGTCACCAGCCTGGGCGCGCGCAAGCTGGCGCGGTGGCTGGCGTCACCGCTGGGCTCGCTGCCGGAGATCCACGCGCGGCTGGACGCGGTGGAGGAGCTGTCCGGGCGCAGCGTGTGGCGCGAGGAGCTGGCCACGCTCCTCCGGGAGGTCGGCGACCTGGAGCGGCTGTGCGGCCGGCTGTCGCTGGGCGCGGGCAACGCGAGGGACTTGCGGGCGCTGGGCGTGTCGCTGGCGCAGCTTCCTCGGGTGGCGGCGGTGCTGGGGCGGTGTGAGGCGGCGCTGCTCAAGTCGCTGACGGGGCCGCTGACGGCGCTGCCGGAGCTGGCGGACCTGCTGTCGCGCGCGGTGGCGGACGAGCCGCCGGTGACGCTGAAGGATGGCGGCATGATTCGCGCCGGCTTCCACGCGGAGCTGGACAAGCTGGTGGCGCTGTCGACGTCCGGCAAGGACCTGCTGCTCCAGATCGAGCAGCGGGAGAAGGAGCGGACCGGCATCTCCTCGCTGAAGGTCCGCTACAACAAGGTCTTCGGCTACTACCTGGAGGTGACGAAGTCGAACCTGGACCGGGTGCCCAAGGACTACATCCGCAAGCAGACCACGGTGAACTCGGAGCGCTTCGTCACGCCGGAGCTGAAGGAGTACGAGGAGCAGGTGCTCACCGCCGAGGAGCGCCGGTGCGCGCTGGAGCTCCAGCTCTTCGAGGAGCTGCGGGCGCAGGTGGTGGCGGCGGCGCCGCGCATCCGCTCCGCGGCGGAGGCGGTGGCCACGGGGGACGCGCTGCTGTCGTTCGCGCGGTGCGCGGCGGAGTACGGCTACACGCGGCCGGAGGTGGACGCCTCGGAGGCGCTCAGCATCACCGGCGGGCGGCACCCGGTGGTGGAGCGCATGCTGGGGGCGGGGGACTCCTTCGTCCCCAACGACGTCCGCCTGGACCCGGCGGAGGACGCGCAGCTGTTGGTGATCACCGGCCCCAACATGGCGGGCAAGAGCACGGTGATGCGGCAGGTGGCGCTGACGGCGCTGATGGCGCAGGCGGGCTCGTTCGTCCCGGCGAAGGCGGCGCGCATCGGCCTGTGCGACCGCATCTTCACGCGCGTGGGCGCGGCGGACAACCTGGCGCGCGGCCAGTCCACCTTCATGGTGGAGATGACGGAGACCAGCCACATCCTCCACCACGCCACGCGCAGGAGCCTCATCATCCTGGATGAGATTGGCCGTGGCACGTCCACCTTCGATGGGCTCTCCATCGCCTGGGCGGTGGCGGAGCACCTGCACGACAAGGTGGGGGCGCGCGCGCTGTTCGCCACGCACTACCACGAGCTGGTGGACCTGGCCCGCGAGCGGTCCCGGGTGAAGAACCTGTGCGTCGCGGTGAAGGAGCAGAACGGCAAGGTCATCTTCCTGCGCAAGCTGGTGCCGGGCGGGGCGAGCCGCTCCTACGGCATCGAGGTGGCGAAGCTGGCGGGCCTGCCTCCGGAGGTCGTCGGGCGCGCGCGCGAGCTGCTCCAGAACCTCGAATCCGGGGAGCTGGATGACGCGGGGCGGCCCCGGGTGGCCGTGCGGCAGCCCGCGGGGGGACGTCGCGGTGGCGCGGCCTCTTCGAGCCAGCTGGGGCTGTTCGTCTCGGACCCGGCGCCCGCGCAGCAGGCCCCGGCGGGGGTGAGCGCCGCGCAGCAGAAGGCGCTGGACGCGCTGAAGGCGGCTTCCATCGACCGGATGACGCCGCTGGACGCGCTCAACCTGCTGGCGCGGCTCCAGCGTGAGCTGGAGTAGCTGCTCGGCAGTACCGCGTGTCGCGCAACCCACAGTCGCCGCCAGGGCACTCCCCCCTTGCGCCGGTCATGACCAAGTGTGGGGCCATGAAGCTGCTGCCAGTCTGCATGGCTGTCCTGGTCTGGGGGTGTTCCGCGCACGGCGTGCGTGAGCGGCCCGGCGCCGTGGCCGCCGCGTCCGTGGCGGGCCGCGACGTGCTCGTCTTCGAAGGCATGTGTGACGCCTCCGGCGCGGTGGCGCTCGGGGGCAGCCTGTTCGTGGTGGGTGACGACGAGGACAACATCCTCCGCGTCTACGACGCGCGCCGGGGCGGCCCGCCGGTGCAGAGCGTGGACCTGTCCCCGGACCTGGAGCTCCCACGTGCGAAGAAGAAGCCCCCCGAGGTGGACATCGAGGCGGCCACGGGCCTGGGGGCGCTGTCCTTCTGGCTCACGTCCCATGGACGCAGCAGCTCCGGGAAGAAGGCGCCCAGCCGCCTGCGCTTCTTCGCCACGGAGGAGACGGACGCCGGGCCCCGGATGGTGGGCCGGCCGTATACGCACCTGCTGGATGATCTGCTCGCCGCGCCGCAGCTGGCCCGCTTCGGGCTCGACGGCGCCGAGGCCAAGGCACCCAAGGAGCCCGGCGGGCTGAACATCGAGGGCATGACGGCCATGCCGGACGGGCGCTCCATCCTCGTCGGCTTTCGCAGCCCGGTGCCCGAGGGCAAGGCGTTACTGGTGCCCGTCCTCAACCCGGTGGCGCTGGTGGAGGGGACGGCCCGGGCGCGACTGGGAGAGCCGGTGCGGCTCGACCTGGGGGGCCTGGGCATCCGCTCGCTGTCGTGGTGGCGCGGGCGCTACCTCATCATCAGCGGTGGTACGGCGGGCGAGGCCACCTCGCGCCTCTTCACCTGGCGGGGCGGCGCGGACGCGCCGGTGGCCGTGGACTCGGTGGACCTGACAGGGCTCAACCCGGAGGCCTTCTTCACGCCCGAGGACGCGGATGAAATCCTCCTGCTGAGCGACGACGGCACGGCGCTGGTGGAGGGCGTCGCGTGCAAGCGGCTGAAGGATGCGTCGCGCAAGCACTTCCGGGGCGTCTGGGTGCGGCTGCCGGCGCAGCCGTGAGGCCGCGGATGCGTGCGGTCCTCGCGCTTGGAGTAGGCTGCGAGGCCCTATGCAGCTGGCCATCCCGCACGCTCCCCGGCAGGTCCAACTGAGGCAGGTCCCCGGCGCCGTGGGGCGTCTGGTGCGCGGCGCGGTGCTGGGCCTGCTGGCCGTGGCGGTGCTGGGGGCCGGCGCGGGCTGGGCCGGGCGCTTCTTCGTGGAGGAGCAGGGCTTCGCGTCTCGCGCCGAGGAGGTGGAGGGGCTGGTGGTGGCCTCCCGCCTGCCCCCCGTGGACGACCGGGAAGGCGGGGAGGGGACGCTGGAGGTCCTCTACACGTTCGACGCGGTGGAGCACTCCGTGTCCGGCGTGCGGACCTTCGCCGAGTACGCCGAGGGGCTGGGCCGGGGCGCCCGGGTGACGCTGCTGGTGGACCCGGCAAGCCCGGACCGTCCGCGCGAGGCCGGCTTCGCCCGGGCCCGGGCGCTCCGGGTGGGGCTGGTTCCCTGGGGCATCGGCCTGGGCGTGCTGGTGGCGGTGGGACTCTTCGTCTGGGAGCTGCGGCGCCTGTGGCGCTCGGAGGTGGAGCCCCTGCGGCTGGGCGCGCTGGTGTGGCTGACGCCGGACGGGCCGCTGCCCGAGTCGCGGGGCGAGGTGTCCTTTCCCGCCCACTACTTCCGGCAGGACGTGAAGCACGCGGTCCGGGCGCGGGTGCGTCCTGGCCGGGCGCCGGTGCGCAACGGCGAGAAGGTGCTGGCGGCGGTGGTGCCACGGCAGCCGGGCTGGGCGCGCGTCATCGACCAGGACCTGGCGGGGGTCCTGGGGTGGCTGCGCTGAGGCGCAGAAGGGAGGGGCCGAAAATTTGCCGGGGGGGTGGGGCTGTGTGACACACGCCTGTAGCTCGTGCCCATCCGGAGGAAGCCCATGCACTCGCGCCTCGTCACCGTGCTGCCCGTGCTGCTGCTGCTCGTCCCGAGCGCGGTCGGGGCCGCCAAGCGCGACGAGGCGGAAGAGGCCTACCAGGGTGCGCGCAAGGTCTATTACGCGCTGAAGGACGACGCGGCCCGCCGCAAGCTGCGCCACCACTGGCTCAACGTGGCGGCGCGCTTCGAGGCCGTGGCGGCGCGCTTCCCGAAGTCGGACCGCGCGCCGGACGCGCTGTTCACCGCGGCGGAGCTGCTCCAGGAGCTGAGCCGCATCTCCTTCGTGGAGGACGACCTCAAGGCCTCCATCGCGGACTACACGAAGCTGACCGAGGGCTACCCGAAGCACCGCCTGTCGGACGACGGGGCGCTGGCGCTCGCGAAGATTCACGTCCACCGCCTGGACCAGCCGGAGGCCGCCCGCCGCGTCCTCACGGAGATGCTCGCCGTCAACGGCAAGGGGGACAAGGCGCGGGAGATGAAGGAGCTGCTGGCCTCGCTGCCTGTGCCCAAGCCGCCGCCGCCCGCCCCGAGCAAGGCCGCGCCCGCCGTGGCGAAGGCCCCCGCGAAGTCCACCGCGAAGCCGGAGGTGCCCGCCGTGGCGAAGGCCACGAAGGGGGCCGCCAAGGCCGCCCCCGCCGAGGCGAACGACGCCGGGAAGGCCCCCTCCAGCGAAGCCGTCACCGTGGCCGAGGCGCCCGAGCCCGAGGTGGAGGCGTCGACGCCGGCGGAGCGTCCGGCGGCCTCGCTGGTGGCGGCCATCGAGAAGATGGCGCGGGCGCCGGCCCCGGTGGTGCCCCAGACGGAGACCGAGGCCGCCCCGAAGGCGGCGTCCCGTGAGAAGAGCCTGGACGCCGTGGTGGCCGCCGCCGTGGCCTCCAAGGCGGCGCCCCCCGAGCCGCCGCGCCCCATCACCCGTCCCGTGGACGACCAGGTGGCCCAGGCGCGCCTGAAGGCCGTGGCGAAGCACTCGCGCAGCACGGAGCTGACGCTGGTCGAGCAGCTCGGCCTGAAGGTGCGGCGCGTGGTCATCGACCCGGGCCACGGCGGCCACGACACGGGCGCCATCGGCAAGGGCGGGACGCGCGAGAAGGACGTGGCGCTGTCCATCGCCCTCAAGGTGGCCGAGGAGCTCCGCGAGAAGGACCTGGACGTGGTCCTCACCCGCAGCGACGACCGCTTCATCCGGCTGGAGGACCGCGCGAAGTTCGCCAACGCCGAGCACGGCGACCTGTTCATCTCCATCCACTGCAACGCGGCGGAGAAGCGGACGCTGCGCGGCATCGAGACGTACACGCTCAACACGTCGGCGGACCGCTACTCCATCCGCCTGGCCGCGCGGGAGAACGCGTCGTCGGAGAAGGGCATCAGCGACCTGCAGTTCATCCTGGCGGACCTCGCGACGAAGGCGAACACGGAGGAGTCGACCCGGCTCGCCAATCACGTGCAGCGCAGCCTCGTGACGGACCTGTCCAGCAAGTACAAGGACATCCGTGACCTGGGCCACAAAGAGGCGCTGTTCTATGTGTTGTTGGGCGTGAAGATGCCGGCCATCCTGGTGGAGACGTCGTTCCTCTCAAACCCAGACGAAGAGGCACGTCTCAAGTCCAAGGCCTATCAGTCCGAGGTCGCCAAGGCGATTGCCCGGGGCGTGGAGGAGTTCCTCGGAGATCGCCGCCGCGTGGCGAAGGTGGACTGAGCGCGCGCGCCGTGCTCGGCCGGCTGGCCAGGGGCGCGCGTGGGTTGCCCGCAGTGGGCAATCCTCTTCCACGCCAGGGGAACGGAGTTCTCCCGGCTGGGCAGGCGCCGCCCCAGGAAGCCGCGTGCCAACGGACTCACGTGGCCCCCGGCGCCTGTCCGTCCCTCCCTGAAGGGCTCCCTTCAGGGACATGTGTGCGTTTCGCCATGAAAACAAACAAGGAATTACTTTCACGTATTGCCTGGAAGCGTACGCCAGGCAGGCGTGCGACCTGCGCCGAAGGGAGGGGCGCGTAGGACCGCCCGAGGTCTGGCGAGCGCGTTGCAATGCGCCGACGCAGCCGGAATCAACCGGCCGCTCGTTGGAGCATCGTCAATGAACGCTATCAAGACCGCCGTTGCCGCCGTCACCGCCGCCGCGTCTCTCGCGGCCTTCTCGTCGGCCGAGGCCGCCACCGCCACCGCCAACTTGAACGTCACCGCCAACGTCGGTGGCTCCTGCAGCATCGGCTCCGGCATCGGCGGCGGCACGCTGAACTTCGGCACGTACGACCCCGTCATCGTCAACTCCGCGCTGGGCATCGACCTGTTCGGCACGGGCTCGCTGAGCGTGCAGTGCACCCTGCTCGGCACCGCGGTCATCACCCTGGGCCAGGGCCTGCACCCGGGCACGGGCTCGACCGACGCGGCGCCGCTGCGCCGCATGCGCAACACGGCGTCGGCTGACTACCTCTCGTACTTCCTCTACCAGGACGTCACCCGGCTCATGGTGTGGGGCAACACCGCGGGCACGGGCCTCCCGTTCCTCGGCACGGGTCTGCCCGTGCCCGTGCTCGTCTACGGCACGGTTCCGCGCGGCCAGAACGTTCCCTCCGGCACGTACAACGACACCGTCGTCGCCACCATCACCTTCTGAGCCGGAGGGCGATAACACATGCGTAACCGTCTTCTGTCCTGGACTGGCGGCCTGATGCTCACGGCTGCCTTGGAATGGATCTCCATGGGGACTGCGAGCGCCGCCGAGCTCGACGTCAGCCCTGTCCGGCTCGAGCTGGATTCAGGCGCCCGTGGCGTGGTGATGAACGTGAGGAACAAGGGCAACGAAACCACACGCTTCCAAGCCTCTGTCTATTCCTGGGTCCAGGACGAAGAAGGCCGCATGTCGCTCGCGCCGACGCAGGACCTGTTCTTCTTCCCGTCCATGTTGACGCTGGAGCCCGGGGAGTCCCGTCCCATCCGGGTGGGTACCTCCTCGGCTCCACAAGAGACTGAACGCTCCTTCCGCATCGTCGTGGAGGAGCTTCCCCCGCTACAGCCCTCGCTCCAGGCGACGGGACTGAATGTCCTGACCCGTGTCTCGATTCCCGTCTTCGTCGCACCCAAGAAGAAGACCGTCCAGGGCCAGATTGAAGAGGCCGTATTGCGCGAGTCGAAGTTCCACGTCCGGGTGAAGAACCCGGGCACGGTGAACTTCTTCGTCCGGAACCTCCGGGTCCGGGGGCTCGACGCCCAGGGCAAGCGGCTGGTCGAGCAGGAGGAGCCCGGCTGGTATGTGCTGGCGGGCGACTCGCAGGTGTACGCCCTGGAGGTCGCGGGAAAGGCCTGCCGCAAGGTCCGCACGGTGGAGGTGGAGATGGAGACCGACCAGGGCGTGCTCCGTCAGACCGCACCCGTGGAGTCTCCCGCTCCCTGCGCCCGCTGATGCTCCGCCATGGACCCCACCCGACTCCTGGTACGCCGTGCGCCCCTGCGCACGGCCCTGGCCTTGTCGCTGTCCCTGGGGTCCTTGCCGGCGGCCTCAGAGGGGCTGGCGGCCGCGGCTTCGTCCATGCCGCCCATGCCCATCGTCGCGGACTTCACGTTGAACGGCGTCCCTCGCGGCGCCACCTTCCCCATGCTCCGGGACGGGGACGTGCTGCTCCCGGTGGCCGCGCTCGAGTCCGCTGGCGTTGACCTGGTGGCGCTCGGGGGCCGCCAGGAGGTCATCGAAGGAAAGACATACCTCTCCGCGCAATCCCTGGCGCCTCGCGGGCGGTGCCTCATGGATGAGCGGACCGTCAGCCTCACCTGCGAGTTGCCCGCGTCCGTGTTCACGCAGACCCGCGTCAACCTGGGGCCCCAGGCGCCGGCGGACTTCTCGGTGAGCGGCAGCCCGAGCGGCTTCTTCAACTACGCGGCGCACGCCCGCAACACCTCGCTGACCTTCTTCGGCGAGGCCGGCGCGTCGGTGGGGCGGGGCCTGCTGACGACCCAGGCGAGGTGGCGGCCGGGCGCGGCGCCCCTGCGGGGGCTCACGCAGCTCACCCTGGACTTCCCCAAGCAGATGGTGCGCGCCGTCGCCGGTGAGTCCACGGGCTTCGGCGGCGTGCTGGGCGGCGGCGCGGTGGTGGCCGGCTTCCACCTCATGCGCTCCTTCGAGCTGAACCCGTACTTCGTCCGCAACCCCATGCAGGACTACGCGGGTGACGTGTCCACGCCGTCCACCCTGGAGGTCTACGTCAACGGCCACCTGATGCGGCGCCAGGAGCTGCCGCCAGGGCCCTTCCGGCTGGAGAACCTCACGGTGCCACGGGGCGAGGGCAACACGCGCTACGTCATCCGCGACGCCTTCGGCCGCACCAGCGAGGTGAACACCTCGTACTACCTCAGCGGGCAACAGCTGTCGCCCGGCGTGGCGGACTTCCGGCTCTCCGCGGGTGTGGAGCGCGAGGCCGTCAACATCCACAACTTCGACTTCGGCCGTCCGATGCTCCTGGGCCACTTCCGCATGGGCGTCACGCCGTGGCTGACGCCGGGCGTGAGGCTGGAGGTGACGCCCGACCTGGTCAGCACCGGCGCGCTGCAGCTCTTCCAGCTCCCGTTCGGCGAGCTCGAGCTGTCGCAGGCCATCAGCCGCAGCGAGCGGCGCACGGGACTGGCGGCCGGCGCCGTCTACTCACTCCAGCGCCGCTGGGTGGGCGGCTCCATCTTCGGCCGGGGCATGACGGATTCCTACACGCACACCAGCCTCGCGCTGGATGACGACCACGCGAAGGTCGAGACGGGCGGCTCGCTCTTCGTCGCCCTGGGCGAGCGCGTCAGCGTGGGCGCCCAGGCCGTGCTGTCCCGCTACCAGAAGGCGGGGTGGACGACGTGGCTGGGGGCCTCCACCTCCGCGCGGCTGACGGACTGGTCGACGCTGTCCTTCTCCGCCAGCCGCAGCCAGTCCGCGCGAGGCGAGTCCGCGCTGGAGGGCATGGTCTACCTGAACGCCCTCTTCGGCGAACGCACCACGGGCACGCTGGGCCATTCGCAGGGCCTGCGGGGGCAGGGCACCACGTCGGTGGACATCGCCCGCTCGGTCCCCCTGGAGGGGGGACTGGGCTACCAGGTGCAGGGCCGGGTGGGGCAGGTGGAGCAGGCCATGGCGCGCGCCGATTACGACACCCGCGTGGGCCGCGTCACCGCGGGCGCGGAGTGGTTCCAGGGGCGGCTCTCGGGCCTGGCGGAGGTCGCCGGAGGCCTGGTGATGATTGGCGGGCGCGTGCGTCCCACGCGGGCGGTGGACCAGGGCTTCGCGCTGGTCCGCGTGAAGGGCGTGGAGGGCGTGGGCGTGCGGCTGAACCACCACCTCATCGGCCGCACGGACGCCCAGGGCGAGCTGGTGGTGACGCGGCTTCAGGCCTACAACGCCAACCACCTCTCGCTGTCGGACCAGGAGGTGCCGCTGGACGTGTACATCCCCTCCACGGAGAAGGTGGTGGCCACGTACCAGCGCGGCGGCGTGGTGCTCGACTTCGCGACGCAGACGGTGCGCGCGTACCGGGGCAAGGTGACCATCACCTCGGCGGAGGACACCCGCTGGCTGTCCTACGGCGAGATTCGCGTCGAGAAGGACGGAGAGCAGTGGAGCTCGCCCATCGGCTGGAACGGCGAGTTCGAGCTGGTGGGCCTGCCGGAGGGCCGGCTGCCAGCGACGGTCGTCTACCCCAAGGGTCGCTGTGCGGTCTCGCTGGACGTCCCGTCCGTCGAGGGCAACGTCATCGACCTGGGAACCGTGAGGTGTGTCCATGACGGGGAGAGATAGGGCCGCGCGGGCCGTGGCCCTCGCGGTGGCGGGGGCGTGTGGGTTGCTCCCGGGGATGGCGAGCGCCGTCTGCCAGATACGCTCCACGGTGGGCGTGAACTTCGGGACCTACCTCACCACGGACCTGCTGCCTCGGGACTCGGTGGGCAGCATCTCCTACCGGTGCGACGGGCAGCTGACGCCCCTCACCATCGACATCAGCGCCGGCGGGTCGGGCACCTACGCGCCGCGCAGCATGGCGGGGTCCGGCACCCACCACCTGGAGTACAACCTCTACCTGGACGCGACGCGGCTGCTCGTCTGGGGCAACGGCGCGTCGGGGACGGGGCGCTATGGGCCCGTCATCCCGGCGTCCGGCGTGGATGTCACCGTGCCCATCTACGGGCGCATCCCGGCCCAGCAGGCCATCCCCGTGGGGGCCTATTCGGACACGCTGGTGATGACGGTGACCTTCTGAGGGCTACCGCCACCTCCAGCGCCTACTGCAGCACCGCCAGCAGGTCGCCGCCCTGGACGGCGGCCTTGAGCGCCGGGATGACCTCCGCCACGGTGCCCGCCCGCGGCGCCCGCACCACCGTCTCCATCTTCATGGCCTCCAGGGTGACGAGCGGCGCGCCCGCCTCCACGCGGTCTCCCGCCTTGGCGTGCACGGAGATGACGGTGCCCGGCATGCTCGCGGCCACGTGGTTCGGGTTCCCGCGGTCCGCCTGGCGGCGGGACTCCACGGTGGCGGCCCGGCTGCGATCCCTCACCTGCACGGTGCGGTTGTGGCCGTTGAGGGCGAAGTAGACGGTGCGCACGCCGTCTTCGTCCGGCTCGCCCACGGCGGACAGGCTGATGACCAGCGTCTTGCCGGGCTCCAGCTCCACCCAGATCTCCTGGCCCACCTCCATGCCGTAGAAGTAGTTCGGCGTGTCGAGGATGGAGACGTCCTCGTAGCGGGCCAGGTCCTCCAGGTAGGCCGCCATGACGCGCGGGTAGAGGGCGCTGGAGATGGCGTCCACGCGGGTGAGCGCGTGGCCCGTCTTCCCGGACAGCTCGCGCTGGAGCGCGTCCAGGTCCAGCGGCGGCATGCTGGCGGAGGGGCGGCCCTCCACGCGCGGCAGCCCCTTGAGCACGGCGGCGCGCAGGTCCTCGGGGAAGCCGTTGGGCGGCTGGCCCAGCTCGCCGCGGAAGTAGCCCACCACGCTGGAGGGGAAGTCCAGGCGCGGGGCCTCTTCAATCAGCTTCTGGCGCGTGAGCGCGGCGGCCTCCGCCAGCGTGGAGGCGCGCACGGTGAGGCCGTTCTTGAGCAGGAAGATGGCGAAGTCGCCCACCATCTTCGAGGACGGCGTCACCTTTGGGATGTCCCCCACGAGCACGTTGACCAGCGCGAAGGCGTCCTTGACGTCGTTCCAGCGGCCGAGCAGCCCCAGCTCCGCCACCTGCGGCCGGAGGTTGGAGTACTGGCCGCCTGGAATCTCGTGGTAGTACACCTCGCTGGTGGTGCTCTTGAGGCCGCTCTCGAAGGGGGCGTAGTACTCGCGCACGTCCTCCCAGTAGTTGGCCAGCGGCTGGAGCCTCGCGTTGGCCAGCCCGGTCTCCCGAGGGTGGCCGCGCAGGGCGCTGACCAGCGCGTTGAGGCTGGGCTGGCTCGTCAGGCCCGCCATGCTGCCCAGCGCCACGTCCACCACGTGTACGCCGTGCTCGATGGCCTCCAGGTAGCTGGCGATGCCGTTGCCCGAGGTGTCGTGCATGTGCAGGTGGATGGGCAGCCGCGTCACCTCGCGCAGGCGCTGCACCAGCATGGCGGCGGCGCGCGGGCGCAGCAGACCCGCCATGTCCTTGATGCAGAGGAAGTGCGCGCCCGAGTCCTCGATGCGCCGCGCGAGGTCCGCGTAGTAGTCCAGCGTGTACCGGGTGCGCTTGGGGTTGGCGACGTCGCCCGTGTAGCAGATGGCCACATCCGCCACCTTGCCCGTCCTCAGCACGCGGCGGATGGAGACCTCCATGCTGCCCAGGTCGTTGAGGCTGTCGAAGATGCGGAACACGTCCACGCCGGCCTCGGCCGCCGCGTCGATGAAGGCCTCCACCACGTTGTCCGGGTAGCGCGTGTAGCCCACCGCGTTGGCCCCCCGCAGGAGCATCTGCTGGAGCAGGTTGGGCGCGGCGGCCTTGAGCGCGCGCAGCCGGGCCCAGGGGTCTTCGTTGAGGAAGCGGTACGCGGTGTCGAAGGTGGCGCCGCCCCAGCTCTCCAGGCTGAACAGCTCCGGAGCGAGGCGCGCGGTGGCCGGCGCGACGCGGAGGATGTCACGGGTGCGCATGCGCGTGGCCAGCAGGGACTGGTGCGCGTCCCGCATGGTGGTGTCCGTCAGCAGCACGCGCTTCTGGGCCAGCACCCAGTCGGCCAGCCCGCGCGGGCCCTTCTCCGCGAGAATCTGCGCGGTGCCCCGGGGGACGGGGCCGGGGGGCGTCACCGGAAGGCGGGGCTCCAGGAACTGCGTGGGCTTGAGCCGCTGCGCCTTCTTGATGGTGGGGTGGCCGTTGACGGTGACGTCACCCAGGTACTGGAGCAGCTTGGTGGCCCGGTTCCGCCGGGGCCCCAGGTGGAACAGCTCCGGCGTCTCGTCGATGAAGCGGGTGTAGGTCTCGCCCTGCTGGAAGGCCGGGTGGGCCAGCACGTTCTCCAGGAAGGGCAGGTTCGTCTTCACGCCTCGGATGCGGAACTCGCGCAGGGCGCGCTGGCCCTTCATCACCGCGCCCTGGAAGGTGGGCGCGTAGGCGATGACCTTCACCAGCATGGAGTCGTAGTAGGGCGAGATGACGGCGTTGGTGTAGCCGTTGGAGCCGTCCAGCCGGATGCCGAAGCCGGTGGCGGCGCGCCAGGCGGTGATGACGCCCGCGTCCGGCATGAACTGCTGGGCCGGGTCCTCCGTGGTGACGCGCAGCTGCACCGCGTAGCCGCGGGGCACCACGTCCTCCTGCCGGGGGATGCCCACCTCCGGCGCGTCCAGCCGGTAGCCCTCCGCGATGCGAATCTGACTCTGGACCAGGTCCACGCCCGTCACCTGCTCGGTGACGGTGTGCTCTACCTGGAGGCGGGCGTTGCACTCGATGAAGTAGAAGGCGTCGTTGGCCACCAGGAACTCGGCGGTGCCCGCGCTGGAGTAGCCGGCCTTCCGCGCCAGCCGCACCGCCGCGTCGCAGATGGCCTCCTTCACCGCTGGAGCCAGGTTGGGGGCGGGGGCAATCTCGATGACCTTCTGGTGGCGCCGCTGCACGGAGCAGTCACGCTCGTGCAGGTGGACGAGGTTGCCGTGCAGGTCGCCCAGGAGCTGCACCTCGATATGCCGCACGCGCTCCAGGAAGCGCTCCAGGAACACCGCCGAGGAGCCGAAGGCGCTCTTCGCCTCCGAGCGCGCGGAGGCCAGCGCGTCCTCCAGCGCCTTCGCCTCGCGCACCACGCGCATGCCGCGTCCGCCGCCGCCGTGCGCGGCCTTCACCAGGATGGGGCCGCCGCTCCGGGCGAAGAAGTCCCGGGCCTGTGCCAGCACGCGCGCGTCGTCACCCTCCAGCGTCACGCCCGGCACCACCGGCACGCCGGCCTCCTCCGCCAGCCGCTTGGCCGCGACCTTGTCACCCATGGCGCGGACCACGTCCGAGCGCGGGCCGATGAAGCGGATGCCGCGCCGCTCACAGGCCTCCGCGAAGGCGGCGTTCTCCGACAGGAAGCCGTAGCCGGGGTGGATGGCGTCCACGCCGGCCCTCTCCGCCACGTCGAGGATTTCGTCGATGCCCAGGTAGGCGTCCACCGGCCGCTTGCCCCGGCCGACGAGATACGCCTCGTCGGCCTTGTGGCGGTGCTCGTGGGTGCGGTCCTCGTCGCTGTAGATGGCGACGGTGCGGATGCCCAGCTCGTTGCAGGCGCGGAAGACGCGGATGGCAATCTCACCGCGGTTGGCGCAGAGGACCTTCTGGATGGGACGGTGCGTCACATGTTCCATGCGCGCGCTGTACGCATCCCGCGGATCCTGGAACAACGGCCCGCGGGACGAACGTCCGATTCAGGGCGCTGCGCGGCGTGCGCGCCGCACGGGACGTCAGGTGCTGGACTGCGTGGCCTGGCGCGCGGCCTGCGGCCCGGCCTCCGTCTCCTCGTAGTCCAGGTCCCGGTGGAAGGTCTCCTCGATGCGGGTGAGGGCCAGCAGCGCGAGGCCGAAGCAGACGCTGCCGACGATGATCGCCGCCGAAGACACGGACAGGTGGCCCTTGAGGTAGGCGAACCCGCTGGCCGCGATGGCGGCCGAGCCCCGCACGAAGTTGGGGACCGTGGTGGCCACCGTGCCGCGGATGTTGGTGCCGAACTGCTCGGCGGCCATGGTCACCAGCACCGCCCAGTAGCCCACGGTGATGCCAATCAGGAAGCTCAGCCCGTACACCAGGGTGCTGGTGAGTCCCGGGGTGAGGCCGTAGACGAGCATCAGCAGGAAGCCGGCGGTGAGGTTCAGCGCCACCGCGCGCTTGCGGCTCTTGAGCCACTGGCTGAACACGCCCGCCAGCAGGTCCCCCAGCGTCAGGCCAATGGAGCCATAGAGGATGGCGTTGCCCGCCGTCACCGTGCCCTGGACGTTGAGGCCGGCGGTGAGCTCGGGGGCGAAGGTGAAGAGGATGCCCGTGGTGAAGTAGATGGGCACGCCGATGAGGATGCAGCAGATGTACTTGAGGAACCGGCCCCCGGAGAGCAGCAGCAGCGGGTTGGCGCGCGACGGGTCCGTCTTCTTCGCGAACAGCTCCGACTCGGACACCTTGAAGCGCGCGAAGAGCAGCGCGAGGCCCATGAAGCCGCCGGTGAGGTAGGCCGTCTTCCAGCTCAGGTGCTGACCGACGACGGCGGCGGCGACGATGCCCAGCATGCCCAGCGTGGCGACGATGGTGGTGCCCAGGCCGCGCTTCTCCTTGGGCAGGGACTCAGCGACCAGGGTGATGGCAGCGCCCAGCTCGCCCGCGAGCCCCACGCCGCCGAGGAAGCGGAACACGGTGTAGCTGGTGACGTCCCACGCGAACGCGTTGGCCAGGTTGGCGAACGAGTAGAGCAGGATGGAGCCGAACATCACCGAGAGGCGTCCGCGCTTGTCCGCGAGCACGCCCCAGAGCATGCCGCCCACCATCATGCCGACCATCTGCGCGTTGTAGATGAGGAGGCCGCTCTGGAGGATCTCCGCCGGGTCCGTGATGCCAATGTCCTTGAGCGAAGCGACACGCACCACGCCGAACAACGTGATGTCGAAGAGGTCGACGAAGTAGCCGAGCCCTGCCACCAGCACGGTCAGGTTGAGGACCGAGCGGAGCTCTCTCAGGAATTTCATGCGCTGATTAACGGACTTTGTCGCGTGCGGAGCAAGCGCGGCCTGGTCCACCCGCACATGACGCACTGCATGAACCTGAATTCACCTTCAGGCCGTCACCTGGGCCAGCGCCTGCTCGAGCTGGGACAGGCCGTAGGGCTTCGGAAGGAAGACGGCGCCGGCGAGCGCGCCGGTGTCACCGATGTCCACGTTGGAGCCATGGCCTGACGCGATGATGACGCGCAGGCCGGGGATGTCGCGGACGGCCTGACGCGCCAGCTCGATGCCGGACTGACCAGGCAGGCTCACGTCGGTGAACAGGAGGTCGAAGGCGCGCGAGGTCAGGAGGGGCAGGGCCTCCTCCGCGCTGGCGACGGCGGTCACCGCGTGGCCCAGCGCCTCCAGCAGCTCGCAGGCCGGCAGGAGGATGTACTCGTCGTCCTCGACGAGCAGGATGCTCAGCGGGCCCTTCTTCACGGGAGCCCGCGGTGGAGGCGGGGGCGGGAGGGCTACCTCTCGCTCGGCGATGCGCTGCTGCCGGGCGGCGAGCAGTTGGCGGATCTTCCGCGCCAGGTCCTCGCGTCGGTAGGGCTTGCTCAGCAGCTGGATGCCAGGGTCCAAGCGTCCGCCATGGACGATGGCGTTCTCCGTGTAGCCGGAGGTGAAGAGCACCTCCAGGTCCGGCGAGAGCGCCTTGGCCTGCCGCGCCAGCTCCGGGCTGCGCACGGGGCCGGGCATCACGACGTCCGTGAAGAGCAGGTCGATGGGGATGCCGCTCTGGAGGACGGCGAGCGCGCTCTGGCCGTCGGAGGCCTTGAGCACGCGGTAGCCCAGCTCCGTCAACATCTCCACCGCGGTGGTGCGCACCTCGGCGTCGTCCTCGACGACGAGCAGCGTCTCTGTTCCTCCCTCGACGGGCTCCGCGACGGGCTCCGCGCGCGGCAGCTCCGCCTGGAGCGAGCGGGGCAGGTAGAGCTTGATGGTCGTCCCGTGGCCGACCTCGCTGTAGAGCTTCACGTGGCCGCCGGTCTGCTTGACGAAGCCATACACCATGCTCAGGCCGAGCCCGGTCCCCCGGCCCTCGGGCTTGGTGGTGAAGAAGGGCTCGAAGGCCCGCTCCAGCACCTCCGCCGCCATGCCACAGCCGGTGTCGGAGATGGCCAGCATCACGTACTGGCCGGAGACGACGTCCGGGTGGAGCAGGGCGTAGTGGTCATCCAGCATGGCGTTGCCGGCCTCGACGGTCAGCTTGCCCTGGCCCTCCATGGCGTCGCGCGCGTTGATGACCAGGTTGAGGATGACGTTCTCGAGCTGGTTCGGGTCCGCGAAGGTGTTCCAGAGCCCCCCGCCGATGATGGTCTCCAGCTCCACGTCCTCGCCGAGCGCGCGGCGCAGCAGCTCGTCCATGCCGCGCACCAGGCGGTCCAGGTTGATGACGGTGGGGTTGAGCGGCTGCCGCCGCGCGAAGGCCAGCAGCTGGGAGGAGAGCCGCGCGCCTCGCTCCACCGCGCCAATGGCCGTGAGCAGCCGGCGCTGGGCCTGTGGGGTGTCACCGACGTCCCGCAGCAGGAGCTGGAGGTTCCCGCCGATGACCTGGAGCAGGTTGTTGAAGTCGTGGGCCACGCCGCCGGTGAGCTTGCCCACCGCTTCCATCTTCTGCGCCTGACGCAGGGCGGCCTCCGTCTGGCGCCGCTCCGCCTCGCTCTCCTCCAGCGCGCGGGTGCGCTCACGGACCAGCTCCTCCAGGTGGTCCTTGTACTGGCGCAGCTCGTCCTGGGCCCGCTTCTGCTCGGTGATGTCGTGCCCCTGGACGAAGATGCCGGAGACGGCGCCGTCGGCCTCGATGATGGGCTGGTACACGATGTCGACGTGGCTCTCGGAGAGCGTGTCGTCAGGCGTGCGCTGGAGCAGGACCTTCAGGCCCCGGCCCACGAACGCCTTGCCGGAGCCGAAGGCGCCGTCGAGCAACTCGAAGAAGCCCTGGCCATCCAGCTCCGGCAGGGCCTCGCGGACGGGCTTGCCCAGGACGGGCCGGTGCCCGACGAGCTGGTGATAGGCGGCGTTGACCAGCTCGAAGACGTGCTCCCGGCCCCGGAGGAAGCACATGAAGCTGGGCGCCTGCTCGAAGAGGCGGCGGAGGTGGCGCCGTTCGAGCTCCAGGTTGTGGTTGGCCTCCTGCACCTGCTGGGCGCGCTGGAAGACGCTGGCTTCGAGCAGCCCGGGGGCGGACGGCCCCTGCGCGTCCCGCGCCGCGCGCACGGCCTCCTGGAGGCGCTGAAGCTCGGTGACGTCGACGGTGTGCTGGAGGATGTAGGCGACCTCGCCCGAGCCGTCGAGCAGGGGGATGTGGGTGGCGCTCCAGTACCGGTGCTCGGCGACGAGGCCCCGCTCCGTCTGCCTGGGGACGCGGTACGGAATCAGCGCGAGGATGTCCGGGGCCCGCTGCGCCAGGACGCGGAGGAAGGACTCCCGAAGTCGCCGCGCGGCGGCATTGCCGGGGTCGCCCGGGTCATTGGGGAACACGTCGAAGATGTTCCGGCCGAGGAGCGCGTCCAGGGTGCTCGCGGTGACGCGGAGGTAGGCCGTGTTCGCCGCGACATACCGAAGGTCGCGGTCCAACAACATGTACGGATTGGGTGAGGCGTCGAAGAGCGACTTGAAGTCGATGGGGGCGTGCATCGTGCGGCGAAGCTCCTCACCTCGGTGCGCAGTCACTCGGGCCGGTGGGGTAGGGCGCGCGCTACCCCCTACGGGTCTACCCCCTCCGCCATCGCCTCGGGCGGTGGGAGTGCTCACCTGTCGCACACGCGACACATCCACGCGCCGGCCGTGCCTACATGAACGAACCTTCAGCCAGTTCTCGCGTCCGATTTCCGTGGTGTGCGGCGCGGTCAGAAGGGCACTGAACCATCGAGACAGTCAGGTCAGGTGGGCAGGCGC